>TARA_B100000963_G_scaffold192519_1_pt1 | contig 44337 bp, 33 predicted proteins | sample TARA_B100000963 | Tara Oceans TARA_B100000963 (sample SAMEA2622097) | marine metagenome | biome: marine biome (ENVO:00000447); feature: surface water layer (ENVO:00002042); material: "saline water (ENVO:00002010), including plankton (ENVO:xxxxxxxx)" | depth 5 m | reverse complement strand
TAAAGAGAATGGCAAAAGAAAAAATAATATTTTTTTCATAGTAAATGTGATTTGAAAGTCAAATGTACATAATAATGTGAACGAAAAACAGACTAAAATATATTTAAATAAAATAGCCCACTAAAAAAAGTGAGCTATTTTATTTAAAAATCAAAATTAAAATTAAAATTATTGTATAATTAATTTTTCAATATATATATCGGCTTCATTTCTCAAATGAATTGTATAATTACCTTTTGTAAGTTCAGATAAATCAATATCATTGTTCATATCAGTAATATTTTTAGAAAATACTAACTGACCTAACGTGTTATAAACCGATAAATCATATTCTTTATCATTATTTAAGCTAATAGTGAATTTTCCATTTGAAGGATTAGGATATATAGTAAAAGCATCATTTACAATATTATTTTGAGATGCTATTAATGAAGGATCAAAATTCATCCTAACCATTGGTGTTGTTGTTATGTAGTACCATGTTGGCGTACCGTTGGAACTAGAACTTAAACCCAACTCATCAAATAAACTATGTTCTCCATTATACAAGGATGTGCCAGATGTTCCAATGTAAGATTTTAATGTTGGGTGTTGATAACCAACAATACCAAATTCATAGGCAAATCCACTTCTTAAAGGGATTGGATCTAAAAAAGGAATATCTATCCAAGAATTTATATCTTGAGGTGTAATGGTGTAATTATCTGATTCAGATAAAAATATAACTCCATTTGAAGCTGTTGTATCTATCTCATATATAATAGCTTTAACCTCTGCACCAACAATCTCATTAATATTAACATCTTGTGGTTTAGATATATATGCTCTTAGTGCATATAACTGTTCATCAGCATACATTTCAAACCTTGTAGTTATGTGATTTTGATCTTCCAAACCTCCTAAAATATATGTAGATGAGTTTGTTTCACCTAAATCTTTTCCATAAAGGTAATCTGTTACAAGGATATTTCGAGTTTCCATATTTGATAATGTTGTTGTTACACCAGCTCCAGCTGAATCTGCTTCTCCCCAAATATCAACTGTGTATACTCCTAAACTTGTTGGAGCAAATGATGCCCCTAAAAAAGCACTATCTCCTGGATTTAAAACCACTGTGTTTGATGTACCATTTGAAGCTGCTGTTCCAGTAACATCATATAATAAATTTACTGTTTGAGATTCTGTTCCTTCATTTCTAAATAAAGCTTCTATTGCAAAAGGGTGATTTTGTAATTGAGAAATTGGTGTTACACTATAATCAAGACCAACCATGTAGTTTAAACCCATTCCACTGTAATTAAGATAATCCAACCAAAATCCACCAATAACCTCATCTTCCATAGTCAATCTATTTGCTGGAGATTCTGAAATCTTCACATCATCTATATACCATCCATAAGTAATCCAAGTATTATAATAATATTGATCAGTAACAGGAAGGTTTAAAGCAGATGTCCAACTAAATCTAATCCATACAGAAGTAGGACTTGATCCCAAATAGTTGACAAGATTAATTTCTCTTAAAGCAGGATTTGGATAAGCAGAACCTCCACTTGCAGTTAATTGACTGTATGATTGATTGTCCGCAACAGTAACAAAATTTACACCATCAGTACTAATTTGTACTTCTTGTAAATCATAAAAACGTGCTCCATATTCTTCAAAAGACAATGTCGCGTTAGAAGAGCCTATAGAATCAAAAACATTGATTGGTTGAGCAGTTGTCATAGTATATACTACAGCAGCAGCCTGTGTTCCCGACTGAGCATTTCCATTTGATAGTTCTGCAAAATTACCTCCCGAAGTAGAAGTAATTCCATTACCACTCCACCAACCATCAGAGTTAGCATCAATTGACCATCCATACTGAGGTGGATTTTGCCCAGAATTATCTAAAACCCAATCTGAAGGGTCAGAAAAATCACTCTCCCAAATTACATTAGCACTTTGTGATAAAACAAAGTTATTACTATTATCTTCTTCAATATTTACAATCTCAATTTGATTAAAAACTTTAGAAGAATTAGCAAGATTGATATTTGTATTGACTTGTGCAACTAGAGAAACACAAAAAAATACAGTTAAAATAAAAAGGTAAATTTTTTTCATATTAAAGTTTTTAAATATTATTTTGTAAATGTATTAAAAAAAACATAAAAAAAGCCCAGAAAACTGGGCTCTTAAAATATATTATTTCAATAATTAAATTATTCTATAACTACACGTTCTGTGTAAACAACATCAGAATTTTGAAGTTCAATAGTATAAACTCCACTTTCAAGCTTTTCTAAGTCGATTAAAATACTTCTTGAATTTATTTCGTTATTGTATACTTGTTGTCCAAGTGAATTAAAAATTGTAATATCATAGGATTTATTGTCATTCAATTCTAAACTAAATACTCCAGATGTTGGGTTTGGATAAACGTTAAATATATTTTGCTTCACTTCAGAAATACTTACTGCTGTTGAAGGATCAAAATTCATTCTTAACATGGGGATGTCACTAATTGTATACCAACCCACAGTACCATCATCTGACAATATTCCATCTTTGTCATTTAGTCCCTGTGCGGAATAATAATCACCTGGATCACTTACATTTACCCCCACAGTATCTGTTGGATGTATATTAGCTCCAATAGCAATTCTGTAAGTAGGTGTTGAAGCAAATAAATTTTGGGGAGTTAAAAATGGAATATTTACCCAATTTCCTAAATCAGAGGAAGTAATTTCATAATTATCTGACTGAGCAAGTGGAATTGGATTACCTCCAGAAAGATCTTCTTCATATAGTGCTATATAAACTTCAGCTCCAGGAATAGACCAATCTGCTATGTTAACATCAACAGAGTAAAGTGTAGCATCAGCATATATATCATAGCTTGATGAAACTTCAAATCCCCCTGGGTTTGGGAATACTCTATTTAATCTCCAATAACCTCCGTCATTTGTTCCATTATCTTTTCCATATATATAATCAGTTACCATTGACATCTTAGTTGAAGTATCAGAGTACGTAATAACGTTTCCTAGTCCAGCAGAATCAGCTACTGCCCACATCTCTATATTGTATAAACCAGTTGAAGAGGGTGTAAAGGTAGATGTACCAGCAACAGTATCTTGCTCCCCTGATGCTAAAACTAAAGGATTAGATGTTGTTGAAAAACTACCTACTCCAGAAACATTTGCATGCATAGTGGCTGACTGTGTTCCAATTCCGCCATTTCTTATTACGGATTCAAAAGCATAAGGGTTAGCTGAAGCTTGAGAAAGTGGGTTAAAAGTATAGTCTTGTCCCAAACCGCCAACTGTTTGATATCCTATCCACCATCCTCCAAATGTTTCTTCAGATGAAACTATAAAATTATCTGGAAGCTCAGAAATTGCAATATCATCTATAGCCCAAAACCATGCCCAATAGTCATTATCATTATAATAAAATTGAACTAAAACCTCAGATTGACCTCCTGCCACTGATGATATATCATATGTTGACATGTGGGGATTATCAGAACTTTGATTTGCATATGTATATCCTTGATTATTTGTAATCTCATCTATCTCAACCCATGTCACTCCGTTATCAGGTGATACCCTGACAGCTCTTGTATCTTGCCACCACCTAAAACAATGTTCAAATGTCAATTGAACATTTGGGTAGTTTGACAAATCAATTGGAGTAGCGTTTGTAAATTCAGTTGAAATTGTAGTCCCATCATTATCAGTAGTACCTCCATCAGCATCAGAATTAACAAACATATACCCGTTTGAAGCGGTTGCAGAAGCAATGGGAGAAACATCTGCAGATGGTATTGCAGCTGGATTATACTCTACTGCCCATTGAACTCCTAACGTACTAGAGTTAGTAACAGTCCAAGTTGAGATATCAGAACAATCGTCATACCATATATTGTTTGGCACTAAAGAATTAATGCTATTGTTAATACTTGTATTAACAATCATATTAGAATATCCTTTTTGTGGTGCTTCTTTAGGCATGTGATTCAGAGATGATTGGGCGGAAACACATAACCCAACAAACAACGCACACGCAACAAGTAAATTTTTTTTCATCTTTTTTGTTTTAAATTATTTAATAGCAAATATAGGATTTCTAGAAGAAATAACCAAAAATAATGAAAGAAGTATTTAATCTTGAAAATCAGAAATTGGAGGACAAGAACAAACTAGATTTCTGTCTCCTAATGCATCATTTATTCTTCTCACACTTGGCCAAAATTTGTGATCTTCAACCCATGGCAATGGAAAAACAGCTTTATTTCTCGAATATTTAAACGGCCAATTTTCAGAAACTATAAGAGAGATTGTGTGTGGTGCATTTCTTAAAACACTATCTTCTATCTTAATCTTTTCATTTACAACTTCGTTTATTTCAGCTTTAATTGACAGAAGCGCATCACAAAAGCGATCTAGCTCAAATTTACTTTCACTTTCAGTTGGTTCAATCATAATTGTACCTGCAACTGGAAATGAAACAGTAGGAGCATGAAAACCGTAATCCATGAGTCTTTTTGCAATATCCGTAACTTCAATACCATATTTTTTATACATTCTAAAGTCCACAATCATTTCATGTGCAACACGGTTATTATTTTCACCGGTATATAAAACATCAAAATCTGTTTCTAATCGTTTTTTGATATAATTGGCATTTAAAATAGCAATTTCTGTAGATTTACGTAAACCAATCTCACCAAGCATTCTAATATATGCATAAGAAATTGTCAAAACCAAAGCACTACCCCATGGAGCAGATGAAATAGACATTCCATGCTCACCTCCCATTTTAATAATTGGATTATTTGGTAAAAATGGTTTAAGATGCTCAACAACTCCGATTGGTCCCATCCCCGGGCCACCTCCACCGTGAGGTATAGCAAATGTTTTATGTAAATTTAAATGACAGACATCTGCACCAATAATAGCTGGATTTGTGATCCCTACCTGAGCATTCATATTAGCTCCGTCCATATAAACCTGTCCGCCATTATCATGAATGATTTTTGTAATTTTCATTATGTCTTTTTCAAAAACTCCATGAGTAGACGGGTAAGTAATCATTAAACTAGATAAATTATCAGAGTGCTCAATGGCCTTTTCTTCTAAAGCACTAACATCAATATCACCATTTTCATCACATGGGATAACTACAACTTTCATTCCAGCCATTACAGCAGAAGCCGGATTTGTTCCATGAGCTGAAGAAGGAATCAAACAAATATTTCTATGCGCATCACCTCTACTTCTATGATAAGCCCTAATAACCATTAAACCTGTAAACTCTCCTTGTGCCCCTGAATTAGGCTGTAAGCTTATTGCATCAAAGCCAGTAATTTCACAAAGCATTTCTTCTAACTCATGAAACATAATATGGTAACCCCTTGCTTGATGTGAAGGAGCAAATGGATGTAAATTACCAAATTCTGACCAACTCAATGGAAATAATTCCGTTGCTGCATTCAACTTCATAGTACATGATCCAAGCGGAATCATAGAATGAGTTAATGAGAGGTCTTTATTTTCTAAACTTTTTATATATCTCATCATATCAGTTTCTGAGTGATATGAGTTAAACACACTATGAGTTAAAAAAGATGATGTTCTATATAACGAATCAGGAATTCGTGCAACAGCCTCATTATAATCACCACTCAGTACTTCATTTATTAAGTCAGTTGAATCAGAATGATTACAACTTTTGGCAAAAATCTCTAAGATATCGTTTATATTATTTAGATCATCTTTTTCATCAACACTGATAGATAAAGTTTCATTATCAATATAATTGAAATTAACTTTAGCAACTTCCGCATAGGTTTTTATGTTATCCATTGAAACGTTTCCAACAGCTATTTTTAATGTATCAAAGAAAACCGTATTTAGCTGGTGATAACCTAGTTGTGTTAACCCTTCGCATAAAGCCGCTGTTAGAGAATGGATCTTTTTACTTATAGCTCTTAAACCTTTTCTGCCATGATAAACACCGTACATACCAGCCATAACAGCTAATAGTACCTGAGCGGTACAGATGTTTGATGTTGCATTTTCTCTTCTAATGTGCTGCTCTCTTGTTTGCAAAGCCATTCTTAATGCTTTATTTTCGTCCGTATCTTCAGAAACACCAATTATTCTACCTGGAATATTTCTTTTATACTTTTCATGTGTAGCAAAATATGCGGCATGCGGCCCTCCGTATCCCATGGGAATACCAAATCTTTGAGTCGTACCCACAACCACATCTGCACCCCATTCTCCTGGTGGTGATAAAAGAGTTAATGAAAGTAAATCGGCTGCGACAACAATATTAACATCACTTTCTTTAACTTGTTCTACAAAATTAGAATAGTCAATTACATCACCATAATTTGCAGGATACTGCAATATGCAACCAAAAAAACTAGAGTCAATCTTAACCTCCTCATGATTTCCATAAACAATTTCTATATCTAATGGATTAGCACGTGTTTTAAGTATTTCTATAGTTTGCGCGTAACATAGTTCTGAAACAAAAAACTTATTACATCCTTCCTTTTTTTGCTTTCTATTTCTTGTGCCAAACAACATTGCCATTGCTTCAGCAGCTGCAGTACCTTCGTCAAGTAAAGAAGCGTTAGCAATTTCCATAGAAGTTAAATCCATCACCATTGTTTGAAAATTTAAAAGAGCCTCTAACCTTCCCTGGGCAATTTCAGCCTGATAAGGGGTGTATGCAGTATACCAACCAGGATTCTCTAAAATATTTCTTTGTATAACTCCTGGTAAAATTGTATTAAAATAACCTAAGCCAATATAAGATCTATAATTTTTATTTTTTTGTGCAAGACTTTTCATATGTTCAATAAATCTACTCTCCGTTAGTGGTTCAGGTAAATTCATTTTTTCTTTCAAATGAATATATTTTGGAACTGTTTGATCAATTAATTCTTTTAATGAATTAACACCAACTGATTGTAACATGTTTTTTTCATCATCTGCAGAAACGCCTATGTGTCTATCTAAAAAAGTATATTTATCCATTAATAAAAATTTTATGCAAAAATACACTTTGTCAAACATATAAAACTAAAATAAAGACTAGTTTTATTCAAATTTAAAAACTTCTTTTTAGAATATAATTCACAAAAAAAGATAAATTCTAATCTATAAGATTACTTTTGCAAAAAAAATCTTTATGTTATTTGCTGACACAGAACTGAATGAAAAAATAAAAAAAGCAATCTTAGACTTGGGATTTACTGAGTTAACACCAGTTCAAAAAGAAGCTATCCCTTTTTTACTAAATAATGAAGAAGACCTTATTGCTCTTGCACAAACTGGAACAGGCAAGACAGCTGCGTTTGGTTTGCCTATCATCAACAAAATAGATGCAAATAATAAGAAAACTCAAGCTATTGTTCTTTGCCCCACTAGAGAGCTTTGCCTACAAATAACTAAAGATATTGAATCATACTCAAAGTATTTTAAAACCATAAATACAACGGCTGTATATGGTGGGGCAAACATATCAACTCAAATTAATTCTTTGAGAAAGGGGTCTCAAATTATTATTGGCACTCCTGGTAGAGTCATTGACCTAATCAAAAGAAAGGTTTTAAAATTAAAAAGTATTGGATTTATAATACTAGACGAAGCTGATGAAATGCTAAACATGGGTTTTAAAGAAGATCTTGATTTTATTTTGGCTGAAACACCAGCACAAAAACAAACTCTTTTATTTTCTGCAACTATGCCTCGAGAAGTAATGAGGATTAGTAAAAACTATATGATCAGTCCAAAAAATATTGAAATTGCAAGTAGAAACGAAGGAGCAAAAAATGTTGAACATCACTACTATCTTGTAAATGCAAGAGATAAATATAAAGCACTAAGAAGAATATGTGATCTAAACCCAAATATATATGGGATTATATTTTGTAGAACTAGAAGAGAGACAGCGTCTATAGCAGATAAACTCATGCAAGACGGTTATAACGCTGATGCTATACATGGTGAATTATCACAAGCTCAGAGAGATCATGTTATGGCAAGATTTAGAAATAAAAAATTACAATTACTAGTAGCAACAGATGTTGCAGCTAGAGGTATTGATATTAATGAACTAACTCACGTAATAAACTATAATTTACCTGACGACAACGAAATTTATGTTCATAGATCTGGAAGAACTGGTAGAGCCGGTAACAAAGGGATATCAGTCATTATAGCACACAATAGAGATGGCAGAAAACTGCAAGCAATTGAAAAAATGATTAAACGCAGTTTAGTTTTAAAAAAAGTACCAAATGGCGATGAGATTTGCCATATTCAGTTAATGAATTTAATTGAAAAAGTTGTATCGACTGAGATAAACCCTCAAATTAATCAGTATTATGATTCAATTGAAAAAAAACTAACTCACCTAAAAAAAGATGAAATCATTAAACATTTTGTATCTACTGAATTTAATCGTTTCTTATCGTTTTACGAAGATGCTGCAGATCTTAATATTAAAAAGAAACTAAATAAAAATGAAAGCAAAACAAAAGGAAGAGCCGAAAAAGGATATACTCGATTTTTTATAAATATTGGTAAAAACCAAACACTACAAACACATAATCTAATTGGTCTAATAAATGAAAAGACTAAAAATAGAGATATTCCAATTGGAAAAATTGATATAATGAGAAACTTTTCTTTTTTTGAAACACCTCAGGAATTTGAAAGTATCATTTTGAGCAATCTTAAGCAAGCAAATTGGAATGGAAATAAAGTAAATGTTGAAATATCTAAAGAACCTAAAAACATAAGAAAAGAAAGAAAATCGGATAACTTTCAAAACAAAAGAAAAAAATCAAAAAACAAAAAATCAAGTTTTAAAGATAGATTAAAAGCATCAAGAAAAAAATATAAAAGATAATATTTATTTCTTTGGTCCAGCTATAAAATTCTTCAAATAATAAGGTTCGAAATAGGCAACATCTTCAAAATCCTTTTTTAAAAATTTTCTAAATCCTAATATGCCTATATTTTTTGCAGATGGAAAGATATTTTCTTGAAAAACAGCATTTTTATGATTAATTAGTGATTTACATTTGATAGCACCAGGTCCGAAGAATAAAATTTTTTTATTTAAGAAATTTAAATATGTTTTACTATCAACAATATCGGCTCTAATTTCTCTAATTTTACTATTATCTCTATCAAATATAGCCGCATATACTTCATCTCGTCTTGCATCCAGCATTGGACAGTAATAAAATACCTTCTTGTTTTTTTTAAGACTAGCAGACATAGCTTCCAAAGTAGATACTGAAATTAGTGGAATATCTAAAGAATAACATAACCCTTTCGCTGTTGAAGTACCTATACGTAATCCTGTATAAGAACCAGGACCTTTACTTATTATGATAGCATTAATTTTTTTTATTGAAATATTTAATTTAGATAATGATTCTTCAATAAATAAATTTAATTTTTCAGAATGTAAATATTTATCTTCTCTTTGTTCTTTCAAATATAATAACGTATTATTTTCAAAAATTGCAACGGAACAATTTTTTGTGCAAGTTTCTAGTGCTAGAAAATATGACATTATATATCGTAATAATGATTAAACAAATCACTCATCAAACTAATATTATAATATTTAGTATTTAAAGATCCATCATCATTATTTAACTTTCTTAGTATAAGTCCAAAGTTTAACTTAAGATTTGTTAAGGGATTTATAATGTATGAAATATTTAAAGACTGATATTCAATTTTTGTTAAATTGCCCTGATACATTTGGATATCAAAATCTGAAGGTCTTCCTGCACCCATTGCAACTAAACCTTCTTGCTCTGCATAATTTCCAGTTGAAAAGTATAGGTCATTTCCATATGAGGTTGGATCATTTAAAATTTTTCCACCATATTTAATAAAAATTATTTTTCCACTTAGTTCAAATCTTTGATATTTATAGTTTAATAAAAATAAAAACTCAGAAAAATTTGCGCCGAGTGGGTGGGCAAGAGGCTGATTATAATGCGCATAATTTTGTTGAGGATTATGGTGTGCATATGTATATGGTCTAACATAATTATACTCAGCTTGTAAGGTAAGTCTCTCTATATCAAAAGCATCAAATATTTTATAGCCATATTGATAGCCAATCTTATTACCCCAAAAACCATTATCTTCTCTAAGATCATTTAAACTAAACTCATCTATAATGAATTGACCATATAAATAAGATCTATTTATAATATACTTTGAATTCAAACCAATTAACACATTGTCAGGTGAGTTTAACGAAAACTCAATCGGTCTTAACATGGCAATTGGATTTAAATAGCTAACATCAAAGCCCCTTACCCCAGGAGCATGATTCATTCTCCAAACTACAGACTCAAAAAGTGAAATATTAAACTTATTAGTAAAATTATAACTCAAATAATGTGAAGAAATATATTTTTTTGGATAACCCATCTGATCTATATTATCAATTAAATTTGTTTTAAAGTAATTAATATCCATCAACTCACAATAAAGGTTTGTGTACTGTATTTTAGAAAAATTAGTTTGAATTTTAAGGAACGGGTAGTTAAATGAGTTGTCAGACAGTAATAATGATCGATAACCGTCACCTATAAAATGTTTACCATGACCAAATTGTAATAAAAATATTTTATTTGGTTTATAGCTAACATGTCCTGAAGACATAGCATAATCAAAACCTGTACCTTTAAAATCTCTTGCATAGCCTTGACCTGGGACAACATTATTGGATTTAATATACAAATCTAAATAATTTGGAAAAATTGCTTGGTTTTCACAAAAAGATGTAGAAAAAGAAATTTTTTTTCCTAACATGCCCTGCACAAAATAGCCTCTAGTGTTAACAAATGTGCTCTTATTCTCTACAGTTTCAATACCTTTCGAAAAAGACACTATTGGAGAAACACTAACATTATAATCTTCGCCGCTCAAGGCAAATAAATGATTTGAAAATAATTTATTTAAATATTTATTTTTATTGTTAGTGTAGTTTGATAGTAAAAATGAATCAATGTTAAATGAAAAACTAGATTTAAATATTGGCTTAAATGAGGTATGAATATTTGATTCTTCTGAATATAAAAACTTATTAATATCATTATTCATATTCTTATTTAAATTTAAATTTTGCGAAACTAGAAAAGAAGAAAAAAATGTAAATAAAGAAAAATAGATATATCTCATTCTTTAGTTTTATTATGTATATTATAAACGTGAAAAGGTAGGTATAAACAACAAAAATTAACAATAGCAAAAAACAGTATAGCCAGATTTATATTTAAAGGTAATAAAAAATAAGTCAGTATAATTAACAATAACGAATAAACATATAAAATAATACTTGTTTTTTTATGCCCAAAACCCAATCTCAATAGAGCATGATGTATATGCCCCTTTCCCGGGTGAAGTGGATGTTTACCTCTAAATAATCTTGAGATAAAAATTCTTAAGGAATCAAATAAAGGCAAAGACAGAAAAGATATTGCTATAAATGGCCCCTTATTTGGAAAGGTTATAAAATCAGTTTTTATTCCAGAATTAATTAAATTGACTGCCAAAATAGAAAGTACCAAACCAATCAATAATGAACCGGTATCACCCATAAATATCTTTGCAGGATGAAAATTATATTTTAAAAATGCCAATAATGACCCCAGTAATGAAAATGCTAAAATAGATATCTCTACTTGATTCATGTAAAAAGCTAATAAGCCAAAACAAAAAGCCGAGATAGAACCAATTCCAGTGGCTAATCCATCTATTCCATCAATTAAATTCATACCATTAATAATTACAATAAATACAAAGGCAGTAAATAAAACAGAAATGAATTCAGGTAGTTCGTAAATACCCCAAACACCATAAAAACTACTAATTTTTAAATTAGCTAAAAAAATTATTATTGATATTGATATTAATTGACCTAACAGTTTTTTAATTGGGGATAGCCCCAATAAATCATCAAGCATACCAACAAAAAAAACAATGACAATTGCACAAGAAAGAAAAATAATATTAGAAAAGTCAAAATATAGTATCAAACAAGCTATTATACTAAAAAAAAATGCTATTCCCCCAAAGATTGGTACACTTCCTTTATGTGCAGATCTTCTTCCAGCAACGTCAGATAATCTATATCTAGATGCAAAAGAAATTAATTTTGGAATAATAAAGTAACTTATTGCAAATGAAGTTATAAGCGCTAAAATTATATTGTAACTTGAGTTAATCAATTAGTTTTTTTATGAAAGTAAAAATAAAAAAAAAACTATAAAAACTCATCAGCCCACTTTGCTAAGGTATAAATATTATTAACCTTAACAGTATTTAATTGCATTGCATTTCCGGCCTGTATGTCTGAATCAGAATCTCCGATCATATATGATTTTATAATATCAATTTTTGGAAAATCCTTTATGGCATTTTCAAACATTTTGGTTCCAGGCTTTCTACAATTACATTTTTTAGAAGCTAAATCTGTACAATAATAAATAGCATCAATTTTACCGCCTTTCTTTTTTAACTCATGTATCATTTGTTTATGAAGAAGATCAAGTTCAATTTCAGTCATTAATCCTTTACCTATTCCTTGTTGATTAGTTATAATAATTATATATTGAAATACCTGAGATAATTTTGATATTGCAGTTATCGCGCCAGGCATGAATGAAAATTCTTCAAAAAAACGAACATAACGACCTTCAAGTTTTTTATTTATAACACCATCTCTATCTAAAAAAAGTGTACTGCCATCAAACATTTGGGAACATTTCTTCTTCAATAAGTTGACAAATAATATGACCACATAAAATATGTATTTCTTGAATTCTTGCAGTATTATTTGATGGAACATTAATTATTATATCACATAACGATTGCATTTTACTAATGTTATTGCCAGAAAAACCAATAGTAAAAATATCTAGGCTTCGTGCCTTTTTTAAAACCTCAATTATATTATTAGAATTACCTGATGTTGAAATTGCTAAAAGAATATCCTTCTTTTTACCGCAAGCCTCTATCATTCTAGCAAATGTATGGTCATAGCCAAAATCATTAGCCACAGCAGTTATATAAGATGTATTTACATTTAACGCCTCAGCGTGCAAGGGCGGTCTGTCTTTATAAAATCGTCCACTTAACTCAGCAGCAATATGTTGAGCATCAGAGGCACTACCCCCATTTCCACATAAAAGTAATTTATTACCATTTCTAAATGCCTCCACGCATATTTCTACGATTTGTTTTATACTTCTTTGCAAAGTATAATCTTCTAACAAAATAGAATGGAGCTCAGAAGAATCTGATAAGATTTTTTGAATTCTTTCTTTCACGTGCGAGTTTTTTTGCTAAAATACAACTTTATAAATTTTGATAGCCTTTTTTTGTTAAACTGCCTATTTTTTGCCAGTCAAATTCATTTTTGATCATTATTTTGGCCCGCGAACTAATATTCTGCATATCATATTTGCCAGAGAATATATCATCAATTTTATTAATTAGTGCATCCTTGTCCTCAGACTTAAAAATAAAACCATTTACTTTATCTTCAATTATCTCTGTTAATGGACTTAAATTAGAGACTAATGCAATTTTTTGATAACTTAAAGTCATCATTAAAACACCACTCTGATAGATTTTTTTATAAGGCAAAACAACTAAATCAGCAGCGCTATAATAATACTTAACATCAGCGTGAGGAATAAAATTATTATGCAAGATAATATTTTCAGCTAGATTATTTTTATCAATTATTTGTTGATAATAAGAAAAGTTGTTTTTCCATGTTTTGCCAGCTATTAATAAAATAATATCAGGGTGTTTTTTTATAATTTCACCAAAAGCATTTAGCAAAAGATCAAGACCCTTTACTTTTTTAATCAAACCAAAAAATAATAAAACTTTTTTGTCTCTATCAATTGCTAAAAAATCTCTTGCTTTAACCTTATCATTGTGCACATTTATAAATGGTATGTAATTTCCATGAGGAACAATTAAGATCTTTTCATCTATTTGGGGTGATATCTTTAAAACTTCTTTTTTACTAAAAGTATTGTGTGTAAAAATTAAATCTGCGTGACTATAAATTTGATTGTTTAAGAAAACATTTTTTTCTGATTTTGCAAAAGATTGGACATCATGTATTGTAATTACTACTTTACCAAAAAGTAATTTGACTAATATAATTTTTAATAAAACAACAATATTATTTTCAAAAATATGAAAATGAAAAATTTTAGCTCCTGAAAATCTTGCATGAAATATTGATAGGACAAGACCAAAAACATACTTTAAAGCTCTAACAAATAAAAATTTACTTGAAAATAAGTTGCCAAAAAACTGATAAAAATTAACAGATTGAATATTAGGATTTGGTGTATTACTATTTGTGTATAGAGATACATTTACTTTATTATCAACTAGACCTCTGATTTGTCCAAATAAATAAAAATGATGAGAACTTCCGTGTGCACCCAATGAATCAATTATTGCTACTTTTTTTTTCATAGTTATTTAACCAAGCCTTTGAAATAGGAATTATTTATTAGTAGCCAGGTATGAAAATTTTTTTTTATTCTTGAACTAAAAATAAAACGTATGTTATTTCTAAAAAACAACCAAAATATATACAAGTATGCAAAAAAACTTCCCTCCTTTCGTAAAAAATATACATGATTTGTGGTGTTTTGTTTAATAAAAAAATCTCCTCTATATCTACTTTTGTCTGTTTTGTCAAATGATTTAGTGAGTGCTCCTACCTTATGATAAAAATTTACAAAAGGATAATAATAAATCTTATGTCTTCCATCTTTTAAAATTCTATAACAAAAATCAGTATCGTCAAAATAAACAAAATAACTTTCGTCCATAAAGCCAATGTCATTAAAGACCTTTGTATTAATTAATAAACAACATGTTGGGGCATATTCGACAGTCTGTATTTGATCAAATTGTGATATATCTAGTTGAGTTAAGCCTCTATGTATGGGTAGAAAACCTCTTTTCCTACTGAACCAACTACCAGCGTACCAGATTTGATTAGGTGCCGAATAATACATCATTTTTGGCACAACCAAACTACATCTTTTTTCATTTTGAAATTCTACTAACTTTTTTATTAAATCCTCTTCAAATTCAACATCATTATTAATTATTAATACCTTAGAACATTTATCTTCAATTGCTTGATTGATTCCTTGATTATTTGCTTTGGCAACACCATAATTATTAATATTTTTAATTAATTTTAGTCTTTTTTGATTAGCTTTTTCTAGATATTTTAAGGTATTATCTGATGAACCATTGTCTATAACATATAATATAAAATTATTATATGTCTGTTGCCAAACACAATTTAAAAATGCAGAAATAACATTCTCTGAATTATATGTTATAGTAACAAGCCCTATTTTATCCATGAACTTAAATCTTGGTTTAATAACTTTGATAAATTTATAATATCATCTTTATAATGTGAAATTAAAAATTTTCTTGCACCAGAAGATAATTTTGGTTTTTTTGATTCTGTAAACAACATTTTTATTATGTAATTTACAGCTATTTTTGGAATAATTTGGGATAATATTTTTCTTATTCTTGTAAAAGAGTAAACCCATCTAACAATTTTATTTCTTGGTCTTTTGTAAATATTGTAAGATTTTGTAAAGTCTACTTTAAACGTATGGCTAATATTTAAAAAAAGACATATTTTTTCAAATGTATCAGCTAAATTATTTTTGAAATCATCGTAGTTTACAATCAATAACTTTTCTGGTCCAAAAACCTTTATATATCTTTCAACTTGATGATAATACTCCCCCACAGAAACATATTGTTGATAATAAAGTAATGCGTTTTTATGATCTATTCTTTTTTTTACTATATCCTCAAAATTTTCGGATACTAAACCTAATCTATAATCCATCAGATAATGTGAAAATGCTCTATCTACAGGATTCCTTAATATGATTATAATTTTTGCTTTTTCATTGTATTTCTTGATTTTTTTGGCAACATCATCATAGAACAAATAGGAAACACTTGCTTCACCTCTTAAGAGATCTTTTTTATTAGAAAAAAGTTTATTGTATTTTTCTATGCTTTTTATCGGATCATTTCCATAATAAGTTTGTTTCTTTTTTAAAGCTGTAGATGAAAAAAAATCTGGTTCTTTGATTGAGCACATTTCAATCTCTTTATGTTGGCATAAGTACTGATACAATGATGTAGTTCCAGATTTTGGAGCTCCTGCTATAAAAAAATTAACTTTCATTTACAAAAAAATCTTTTTTTTAAAACTTCTAAGACATTACCCATTCTACGCATATTAAGTATAAAAGAAATACATAATTTAATTGGAAAGGTAATTTTATAATATAAAACTGAAGGAGGGAAAAATCTAAATTCTTTTTCTACGTAACCAAATTTTTGCATCATATCCTTTGAAAATTTTTGTGACAAATAAATTTCTGCATTAGAAAGCCCTCCATTCTTCCAATTGTTTATTTTAGAGTTATCAATAAAATTTATTTTAGAATCATATTTATTAGAAGAACCAATAAGAGGAACGTTTAACATATCTTTAGAAAATTTAATTTTAAGGAATTTACATACCCCCTCAACAACATGATTGGGGGAATGTAACAATTCCTCAAATTTAACAACTTTTACTCGCTTATGACTTTTAAACTTGGATGTATAAGATAAACTTGATCGCCAAATTCTTGCTATTGTTATTGGATGATAATTTATGTATGATCGTAAAGCTTCAAAAAAAGGAATTTTATTTGCCCCTAAAAATTTTCGTTTCCATTTATTCTTTTGTGAAAGAAGCACGTCTCTTTGATCTCTTACTAAATTGACTATTAGTGCTTCAGGAAAAAATTTTAGAATTTCTTCTATATAATATAAGTTTTTTGGTGTTTGTTCGCACGAAATAGTTGCTGCATTTTCTTTAGTAATTGTATCTAAAAAAAGTTTATATATATGCATAGGAGTGGTGTAGTGCTTATTTTTTATAATTTGCTTTGCCTGAAAAGAAAAATCTGCGAATTTTTTTTTATCAAAAATACCTCTATGCTGTATACATAATAAGAGAGACATTAGATCTATTTGTTTTTTTTTAGTTAGTTCCTGATTATCACTTAAGGTCCATATAGTGCCAAAAAAATGTAATTCTTTAAAAGTAAAAACATCTTTATGGTTTGCTAAAATTCTTCCCATCATAGTAGTCCCGCTTCTACTGCTACCAACAATAAATATTTGACGTGATTTAGTCATTTTTAAATTCAACATTATAATCTAAAATACCGTTTTTATCAGCAACATCATATAAATTTTTACTTTTTAAAATAGTTGTTTCATGTATATTAGATGACATATCAATACACTTAAATTGAAAATTATCCCAATCAATTGTAAAAACTAATTTTTCTAGACCATCACTATCATAACATCTATATGTATAAATATTTTCTGTCACATTTTTTACAATGTATGTGATTTCATCAGAAAATATTTTACCGATCATGAGCATAGAATTGTATGTACTATGTGTTTCAATAATTTCATTATTATTTCTAAAAATTGAACCAGCTATATCTCTACCTCCCAAATTATGATATGTTGATAATTCAATAACATTTAAAGCCTTCGAACTCATACACTCTAATAAATATTGAGCAACGAATAAAGCTTGAAAAAGTGTATTTCCTGTTGTTTTAGAGATTTGCAAATTCCATTCAGTTACCCAAATGGGCTTTTTAAAAATACTATAATATTTTTGAACTTCTTTAGGATAGTCTTTAAATAAATATTGTAGTGCTCTTTGCTTAAATTTATTAAAGAGCGTATCAGGAACCTTGCTATCTAAGTTTTCAGTAATCATCTGCCCATCTAATGACTTTCCCTTTATTACATTAGCATATGAATGAATTATTATGGCGTCATAAAAATCTTTTTTTGATAATTTTTCATTCCAAATATTATGTCTATGTCCTCGAAGCTTTCCTAAAGGAGCAGCCACAATTGCGATTTTAATTTTTGGGAATTTGTTTTTGATATTTTTACTACACCTTTGCGCAAAATTAATATAGTCATTTATAGTGTATCCTTTTAAGTAATAGCTTCTATTAGAAAGTTCACTACCTAATTCTACTCCCACAACATTAACATTATTTGCATGTAATTTTTTAATCATATTTATAATATCATCATCTGATTGAGTAAAAGGATTTGCAACTAATACAGCTGATGATTTTGTTTTATTAGCGAGAAAAATAAAATCATCTATGTAATCATGATCATGTTGTTTTTTCTTTCTATATTTCTCTAGGCCCAAAGACCTTTTTGGAAATTTTCCACCATGATATTTTTTAATTTCCAGATAATCAAAACCATATCCTTTTCCTCCAAAATGATAAAAATTACCAACAGCTCCTCCTGGAAATCTGAGTATCTGAGGATTGAGATTAATTATTTTATTAGTAAATGAGGTATCCTGAATATCACAAAATGTAAAAGTATTTGAAGTTGCAAAGCCAAAAACATTTGGTTTTAATTGCTGAGTTTTTTCCTGTGATTGACACGAAATAAAAAAAAGAATAAAAATCAAAAAAAAATATTTTTTCTTATTCATTTTAATAAGCCCTTTTCTTTTAACTCATTTACTGAATTATCATAATTATCACGCATAATATTTTGATTTTTTACCCACTGGACAAAATTAATAACACCTTCATGAAAATTAAACTTTGGACTAAAATTTAAGATTTCTTTAGCTTTTGTGATATCTGCAAAATTATGACGAATATCTCCAACTCTATATTTTCCACTGATAGAAATCTTAATATTAGATTGAAAATATTTTTTAAGAATATTTGCAACATCTTTTACTGTGGTTGAAGTGCCGGAGCCAATGTTGATAATTTCGTTACATATTACATTTTTTTTAATAGCTAGAGTTGTAGCCTCTACAACATCGTCAATGTATACAAAATCCCTTGTTTGTAATCCGTCTTCATAAATATCTATATTATTGTTATTAAGAATTCTTGTAGAAAACACAGATAAAATCCCTGTATATGGATTTGACAATGATTGGCCCGGGCCATAAACGTTTTGATATCTCAAGCATACAACCGGAAAACCCAAAGTTCTTCCCATAAATAATACCATTTGCTCTTGTTGAAGTTTATTAATTGCATAAATTGACAGTGGGTGTAATTCGGAATTTTCGTCAGTTGCAACATATTTCAATAGACTATTATTATCTTTAATTTCAAATTGAGCATTTTTCAAATCCTTTTCAGATCTTTGTAAAGGAAACAAAAACCTTTCTTTTTGTAAACATTTGTACTTGCCCTCACCATAAACAGCTCTGGATGAAGCAAGAATTATTTTTTTCACTTTACTTCTTGTTTCAGAAAGAGCCTCCAGCATTTTTGCAGTTCCTAGCACATTTACTTCAGTATAATTAGAGATATCATACATTGATTGTCCAGTACCTGTTTCAGCTGCTAAATGGATTATAAAATCCTGATTTTTAATAGCTTTAATCCAATCTGATTTATTTCTAACATCGCCTTTTATAAATATACATTTGTCTTTTATCTTGTCTAGTAAAGAAGAATCATTATCGCCATGAATTTGTGTTGAAAGATTATCTAATATAGTTACTTTATATCCTCTTTCAAATAACTTTTCACATAATCTACTACCAATAAATCCTGCTCCTCCAGAAATTAAAACATTTTTCATAGTAAACTAGATTTATTTTGTATCACTTTATCATAAAAATTTATAAATCCTGATATTATAAACATAAAAAAGAACGGCTTGTGTAATAAGGGTTCAGACATTGCAGAAACAAATATAAGAATTATGAAAATCATTTTATTATGTCTAATAATTTGTTGCTTTAAAAATGCATAAATAAAAAGCAACATTAATGGAAACCCAAAACCCGCTAGTAAATATGTAAAAGAGTTTGTACTACCTTTATTTGTTGTTTGATTATATTGACTGATAGAAATTGATTTATAAAAAGTCTGCAACATCTTAGAGTTAGGATAAAATTTAGATCGAAAATCAGAGAACTTGTCTAAGTCAACTCCTACACCATTAATAGGATGCTCAATAGCGATAAATAAAGGTTGTGTAAAGTCTAATAACCTCTTTTGAAATGAAGATTCTCCTTCTCCATATACCTTTGCATTTATGTTACTACTCAAAACAATATAAATTGGAATTGCAATAATAAATACAATAAAAGTAGAATATTTTTTTTGGAACTTTTTATTTAAAAAATATATAATTTGCAAAAAAAGTAATAATAGACCTGTTGTGGAATATGTAGATAAAATAGCCAACAAAATTAAAAATAGCATAAAATTTCTTCTACCATAAAAACTAATTTCTAAAAAAAATAAAATATTTAGATAAAATTGTAAAATACCTGGTTCCCAAAATATACTTGAATTCCTTACTAAATTTATTCCAAATAAACTTACTTGAGCTTCAGGCTTTTCAATAATATCTATGTAGTAAAACAAATATTTAAATGTTTTTGCTGTATGTTTTTCCTGACCATTACTCATGTAAGCCTTGATTGTTTCTAAATTTCCTTCTATAAAAGGATATAATAGAAAACTAATTAAAGAGTGAAAAAGAATAATTTTAAGTATAAAATATAAACTATCAAGTAGAGCATTTTTATTTTCTTGATTATGAAAATAAAATAAAGAGAGTGTAGACACAAAAAATACAACTACAAAAAAAGAGTACTTAGTTACAGACTGAGGTTGAACCTCAGCAACAAAAAAATTAATTATTAATAAAGCTGTTACAGTACAAAATGCTAACAATGATGAATAAAAGTTTTTTGATTTTATCCTCTTTGACAGTAAAAAAAAACTACAGATTATAATTAAAGAAAAAAATAAAAAAGACAGATTTCTGTTAAATACAAATAATAGTCCACCAGTGCTTGAAATAAGCATAAATAAAATTAAATTATTTAATATTTTTCTTTTCATTAATCGAATCATTTCATCCAACTACTTAAATCTCTTTTTAATAGATCTTGTAATTTAAAAATATCTTCTTTGTAATATAAAATAAGTTTTTCTCTCATTTTACTATTTAAACTATTTGTTTTAACAGTACCGTAATGTATTAAATTTTTTCTCAAAATAGCTCTAATTTTTTTATTTGAAATAACAAACTTGAAAAAAGACTTAACTTTATTTTCTGGTACTAATAAATTTCTTAAAAAATTGTTTTTAAACTTCCATCCCCCTTCCATATGTCTGATTGAAGTATCTATATTTATACTTTCTAATCCCAAAAATGAAAAAACTTTTTCAAAACAATAATTAATGTCTTTAACATAATCATCATAAAGAATGATGTGAACATTATCTTTAAACTCAGTTAAAAAAGAAGTCACTTGAGTAAAATAACTTCCAACATGAAGATATCTAATGTCAGGGGTTATATTTTTATTGTTTTCATACCTTTCTTCTGAATTTGCTATCGCTTCTTCAAATGATAAATTTTCCAGAGGATTGTATCTAACATTATGCAAATAGCCTGCATATGCTCTTTCAATAGGATTTCTTAGCATTATAATTATCTTAACTGTTGAGGATAAGTACTTTTTAATATTTTTGATTGAATATTGAGGATATGCTAAATACATAACACTTGATTCCCCCTTAAATAAGTAATTTTTCTGTGTCTTAAACATTTGTTTGTAGTCATCAAATTTTAGTACTGCTTTATGAATTCTATTTTCACCTATTTCAGAGTTAATTAAAAAATGTGGCTCTTTATGAGCGCTCATGAAAATTTGAGGATGTTGTTTTAAATAATTATGCAATGAAGTAGTGCCAGATTTAGCAGCACCAACAATTAAAAGATTTGGTAATTCTAATTTTGACGCCATAAACTCAAATCTCTCTTAATTAATTTTTCTAATTTTTTGATATCGCTTTTATAAAACAAAAATAATTCTTTTCTTAAATCCTCATCCATATCTGCAGCTCTTACTGTAAACTGCTTTACTAGCTTTTGCTTTGCTTTAACTCGAGTTTTTTTAGAGATAAATGTTTTAATTATTTTTTTCAGAGTCCCGTTTCCCATCAAAAATTCTTTCGCAATAGCACTATTCCACGACATACCACCCATATTAATAATCTTTGTTGAATCGATCTTATATTTATCATCTAGATCTAAGAAGTTTAAAACCTTTGTTATTTCTAAGTTAGTATCAGCTACAAAATCATCATAAATAATACAATGTACATTTTTAAAGTTTTCAATGTAAGCTCTTACCATTTTATAGTATAAACCTAATTCCTTATACAAAATCATAGGACTCAAATTAGGGTTTTTATCATATCTGGTTTTATTATATTTCAAGGCTTCTTCAAATGGTAAATTTTCTTGTGTTGTTCGAGATGCAAATAAATATGCTGAATATGCTCGCTCAATTGGGTTTCTAAGCATTATAATTATTTTAACATCGTTTCCTAAATAGTACTTTATATTTTTAATAGCTGTTTGATAAAAAAACAAATAAAGAACTGTAGATTCTCCAATGGCTTCATGATGAAGTGCTTTTTCAAACAATGATTTATAAGTTTTTAAATCCCATACTCCTTTAGGCAATCTTTTTTGTACTTTTTCTTTAATCAAAAACCTGGGTTCTTTAACCTTTAGGCCTTCATCTGTGTAAGTGGGCATAAAAATATCAGGATGTTGATTTAAATATTGATGTAATGATGAAGTGCCACATTTAGCAGCACCTACAATTAAAAAGTTTGGCAATCTTCCTTTCATAATTTTTTATTAAAAAATGGTATATACATTGTAAAAAATCCAAATTTCTTTTTAACCATATATACCATAGACAAGTTCCAAAAAGACATACTTACTATACTAGCATAAGCAGCGCCATCTATACCGTACTTTGGAATTAATAATAAATTTAATCCAATATTAATTATCGCTCCAATAATTAGAATAGACATATAACTATTCTGCTGATTTGACATTTGCATTAAATTACCTACTGAGCCAGAAAAAGCATTTATTAATCTTCCTATTATTAATAATCTTAAAACTTCAAATCCCACAAGAAATTCTATTCCATATAAAGCCATAAAAAACTTTGGAAAAATTAATAAAATAGCTGCAAAAGGTAATGTGGTCCAAAATATTAATTTTGAAGACTGAATAGCAATCTTTGCCATTGAATTAGTATCATTTATTGCAAACTTCTCAGCAAATTTTGGAGCCGCAATGCTATTTACCGCCATTAATGTAATACTTACTATCATTGAGAATCTAAATGCAACACCATAAACTGCAACACTCTCAGGGTCCAACATATTTCCAATCATTAATTTATCAGTCCATGCCATTATAAATTGCACAGATTGAGCAAACATTAAGGGAATAGAGATTTTTAATATATCTTTTATCTTAAGATTTTCTATAATTTCTTCTGGATTTACTTTTTTACTTTTAATAAACCAATATTTATAGGATATAAAAGATAATACTGAAACTACAAGTAACGCAGATAAATAAGCATAAATTGGAACTATCTCATCACTAATAAATATGGATATAATATAAATTGAAATAATTGTGAAAGTAGCTTGAGACATTCTGTAAAAGAATGAAAATTCAGCAATTTTTTTTAATCCTTTTAAACTTTGGTAGTGTAATACAAAAAAGGTCATCGGTAAAACAAAATAAGATGCCATTTGCAAATACTGTATTTCAATATTTAAAATTAAAGAAATTTTTGAAGACAAAATATACATAATTAGCGAAGAAATAACTGAAGTAATAGAAAGAAGAACTAGTGTCTTGCGTCTAAATAAAGTTATATTTTTCCATTTATTTTGCTTAGCAAATGACGCAATAAATCTAACAGAAGTTGTGTCCAAACCTAATTTAGCTAGTAAAGTAAAAATTCTCAGTACAGTTATTGCTAAAACAAAACTACCTAAGCCTTGAGCTCCATAATAATATGCTATTATTAAAGACAATAAAAAACCCATAATCTGCCCACCAATTCTTATCAAAAAAGACATTCCTCCTTTCTGAAAAATCTCAAAAAAATCTTTATCCTTACGTAACTTGGAAATAAGTTTAATCATTGTTTGCTAACTAAGAACCATGGATTTAATAACTCTTTCTTATTGTAATTCAATTCATTATCAGAAAGATACTCCGAAACTGAGTAACCTGCATACTTTGCGATAGCGTGTCCTGCTGCCGTATCCCACTCCATTGTCGGTGCATACCTTGGATAAGCATCTGCTCTACCTTCAGCAACCATACATAATTTCAATGAAGATCCAACTGAAAGCACCTCAACATTTTCATATTTTTTTTTCTTTTCCTCAAAAAACAATTCTGTTTCTTTAGACATGTGAGATCTAGATCCAACTATAACATATCCATATCTATTATTTTTTATTGGCAACTTTTCAGATCTTAAAACTAAATTATCTAAATTTTTGACTAATGATTTGTAAACGATCCTATATGAGCCTAAGTCTTGCATGGCAAAATATAAATGTTGTTTTACTGGAACAAAAATTACACCCATAATAGGTTTCCCCTGAAAAATCAGTGCAATATTAACTGTAAACTCTCCATTTCTTTTTATAAATTCTTTAGTTCCATCTAATGGGTCTACTAACCAAAAATAATCCCAATTTTTTCTTTCACTAAATTTGATAGATGCTCCTTCCTCACTTAATATAGGTAGTTCAGTTTTTTTAAGAAAATGCTCGATAATATCATGACAATTTTTATCTGCTATTGTTAGTGGTGAATCATCTGATTTCTTCTCAACTTGAAAATCAGAACTATATACCTTCATTATTGATTCTCCTCCACTAATTGCAGCATTAATAGCAATTTTGAGTAAATTTTTAAAATCCATATTTTATTGTTTATTATAAATAAGTTTAGCCTTAGATGTGCCTATTCGATCTGCTCCTGCAACAATCAGTTTTTTTGCAAATTGGTATGAATAAATTCCCCCAGATGCTTTTATTTTTAAATTTTTAGAAAAAGATTTAATAAGTTTTACATCTGAAATATTTGCTCCAGCACCATTATAGTAACCAGTTGATGTTTTTATAAATATATTTTTTACACTTTCAGAAAAATTATCTTGTGTTAAACTAACTATTTTCTTTGTAATTTTCATAATTTCATCTCTGTTAAGCGCACCAGTTTCTATAATCCATTTAGTTATTCTTTTACGTTGAACACATATTTTTGTTCCTTCAATAATATCTGCATCAAATTTTTGAAAATTACCTCTTTTAAAAGCATTATAATCGCAAACAAAATCAATATCATGAGCTCCATTATTAATACAAGTTAGGGCTTCATTAACTTTTCCTTTAGTTGAACTATCACCTAAGGGAAAATCAACCACTGTACCAAGCTTTATTGATGAATTTTTTTGATGAATTTTTTTAAAAATTTCAGCTACGTATTTTGGACGAATCATGATACATGCAAAATTGTATTTAATTGCTTCATCAACTAATGAAAAAAGAATTTTTTTATTTTCCTCTTCAGAAATACCCGCTTCTGCAGCTGTCTTTAGATATGTTGAATCCAAATATTGTTCAATGTTTTTATCCATTTGTTATCTTTTAAAGCCAAATCTACTTAAAATATTATCAAAATCTTAGAGAATTCTAATTTGATAATTTTTTTTAGATTTGTGTATATATTATTTATGTATAAAAAACCTAATATTTATCCAGTTTTTGAGGAGCTTCTTCAAAGAAGTGACAAGCAAAATTTACTTAAACAAACATCTAAAGTATTTTGGTTTACTGGTCTTTCAGGTTCAGGGAAAACTACAATTGCAAAAGGAGTAGAGAGTAAATTACATTCATCCGGTTACCTAACAAAGCTTCTTGATGGTGACAATATACGCTCAGGCATAAGCAACAATCTTTCATTTTCTTTAATAGATAGAGAAGAAAATATTAGACGAATTGCTGAAATATCCAAACTATTTTTAAATTGCGGGATAATCACTTTGAACTGCTTCGTCAGTCCAACTCACAAAATCAGAAAAATTGCTGAAAAAATTATTGGAAAAGAAAACTTAATTGATGTGTATATCAATGCATCTATAGAAACATGTGAAAACAGAGACACAAAAGGACTTTATAAAAAAGCTAGAAATGGAGAAATAACTAACCTTACAGGAATTAATTCACCATTTGAACCGCCAAAAAATCCTCAATTAGAAATTGATACAAATAACAACAATATAGAAAATTCAATTGAACAAGTAGTCAACTTTATTTTACCAATTATTAAAATTAAATAACAAATGAGTTCATATAATTTAACCCATCTCAAAGAACTTGAATCTGAAGCTATATTTATACTTAGAGAAGTAGCAGCTCAATTTGAAAAACCGGTAATGCTTTTTTCAGGAGGAAAAGATTCAATAGTAATGTTTCATCTTGCAAGAAAGGCATTTCATCCTGGTAAAATTCCATTTCCGCTAATGCATGTTGACACTGGCCATAACTTTCCAGAAACCATTAAATTCAGAGATGATTTGATTAAAGAGACTGGTGAAACCTTAATTGTAAAATATGTTCAAGAATCCATAAATAGAGGAACAGCTATAGAAGAAACAGGGCCAAACTCATCAAGAAATGGTTTACAAACAATTACTTTGTTGGAGGGATTAGAAGAAGGAAAATATGATTGTGCAATGGGAGGTGCAAGAAGAGATGAAGAAAAAGCAAGAGCAAAAGAAAGATTTTTTTCACATAGAGATGAATTTGGTCAATGGGATCCAAAAAATCAAAGGCCTGAATTATGGAATTTATTTAATGGTAGAAAAAAAATAGGAGAACATTTCAGAGTCTTCCCCATATCTAATTGGACAGAAATGGATGTATGGCAATATATTTTACATGAAAACATATCTCTTCCATCTCTATACTTTTCTCATAAAAGAAAAGTAGTTAATCGAGATGGCGTATTATTAGCCAAATGTGAATATATTACACTTAACAAAAATGAAAAATGGGAAGAGATGGATATTAGATGTAGGACAATTGGAGATATGACATGCACTGGAGTATGCATGTCAGAAGCAAATTCTCTAGAAAAAATAATTGAAGAAGTTGCATCTACAAGAATTACAGAACGTGGAGGAAGAGCTGATGATAAAAGATCAGAGGCTGCTATGGAAGATAGAAAAAAGGAGGGTTACTTTTAAACAAAATATTATGCAGAAAACCAAAGGATATTTAGATATGGAGCTATTGCGATTTACCACGGCAGGTAGCGTCGATGATGGTAAAAGCACATTAATTGGAAGATTACTTTATGATAGTAAAGCTATTTTTGAAGATCAAATGGACCAACTTCAAAAGACCTCTGAACAAAGAGGTGAAGAAGGAATTAATTTAGCTCTTTTAACAGATGGATTAAGATCAGAAAGAGAGCAAGGAATAACTATTGATGTAGCATACAGGTACTTTGCAACACCTAAAAGAAAATTTATTATTGCTGACACTCCTGGTCATATTCAATATACAAGAAATATGGTAACAGGAGCATCAACAGCAAATCTAGCAATTTTATTGATTGACGCTCGACATGGTGTTATAGAACAGACTAAAAGACATGCATTTATTGCTTCACTTCTTCAAATTCCTCATATTGCAGTTTGTATTAACAAAATGGATCTTATTGACTTCAAAAAAGAAAAATTTGAAGAGATTAGGTCTGATTTTGAAAAATTCTCATCAAGATTAGAAATAAAAGATGTGAATTTTATTCCTATATCTGCTCTTAACGGAGATAATGTAGTAGAAAGATCCAAAAATATGTCATGGTATGAGGGATCAACTTTGATGCATCTATTAGAAAATATTCATATTGGTTCTGATCACAATCATGTAGACTGTAGATTTCCTATACAATATGTTGTTCGCCCGCAAAGTAAGAAATATCCTGACTACAGAGGATATTCTGGAAGAATTGAAGGAGGGGTTTTTAAAAAAGGTGATGAAATTACTATTCTTCCATCTGGCTTTTCTTCTAAAATTAAATCTATTGACACTTTCAACGGACCTATTAGCGAGGCTTTTTCTCCTATGTCTGTATGTATGACAATAGAAGATGATTTTGATATCAGCAGAGGAGATATGTTTGTAAGAGAAAACAATCAACCCGATTCTAAGCAAGACATAGATTTAATGGTTTGCTGGATGAATACAAAAAAAATGATAATTAAAGGAAAATATACAATCAGACATACAACACAAACTGCAAGATGCATAATTAAAGATGTGAAGTATAAAATTGATATAAACACATTACATAGAAAAGAAGACGATAAATCCATTGGTCTAAATGACATAGGAAGAATTTCTATACGAACAACAAAACCTCTTTTCGTTGACAGTTACAGAAGAAACAGAAATACTGGCAGTATCATTATTGTAGATGAAGCTAGTAACGAAACAGTTGGAGCAGGAATGATAATTTAGTTTATATTATCAAGTTGTTTAATTTAATTGGAAATTAATTGGTATTGTGTAAATTACCTTAGCTGGCTGTCCTCGTTGCATTCCAGGCTTATACTTTGGTAGCGATCTAATAACTCGTAAAGCTTCAGCATCTAAACTTTTATCGACTCCTCTCGCTAGCTCAACATTAGTTACCTTTCCATTTTTATCTACAATAAACTTAACATATACTTTGCCAGTGATGTTATATTCTTTTGCAATTGGCGGATACTTGATAGATGACTGAATATATCTCATTAAGCCCTCTTCACCACAGTATTCTTTTCTACTAACTTTTATACATGGAAAAACAGGCATTTGTTCAACAACAAAAAAAGGATCTGGATTTGATTCTTCCTCTATTTCTATATCAGCATCATCATCGGCATCTTCTATACCTAGATCTTCTTCAACTATTTCTTCATCATCAACAACCTCAATAACTTCAGGAGGTGGTGGAGGTGGTGGAGGTGGTGGAGGTGGTGGAGGAGGTTCTTCTAATTGTTGAGTAATATCTATTTCACTATCCTCAAGTTCGATTTGTGCTATTTGATCATCATTTGCTTGCCCTTCTTCTTTGCTCTCCCATTTAAAGGCCCCTAAGACTATTAGTAAGCTAATAACTAATCCTATCTGTAAGAAAAGACCTCTTTTATTCTCTAAGCTAACTTCTGGATTCTTTTTTAGTTTCATGATTATTCTACTAAATCTTTGTAGGCCTCTGAATCCAATAAGGAGCTTAACTCATGCGTATCAGATACCTTAATCTTAATAATCCATCCCTCACCGTAGGGATCTGAATTAATTAGTTCAGGATTATCATTTAGTGATTGATTATATTCTATTACCTCTCCACTAACAGGCATAAATAAATCTGAGACTGTTTTGACTGCTTCAATAGAACCAAAAACTTCTTCTTTGTCTAATGTCTCCCCTTCACTATCCAAATCTACAAATACAATATCCCCAAGTTCTGACTGAGCAAATTCGGTAATACCAATAAATGCAAAGTCATTTTCAATTCTTAGCCATTCATGATCTTTTGTATATTTTAATTCAGTTGGAAACTGCATATTAATTTTTTTTCAAAAATACATTTTTTTATTTGTCAACAATTACCCTGCCAAAGTAAATCTTAAACTAAATCCTAAATTTGTGATTGAACTAGGGAAGGTGGTTGATATAAAAGGGTTTGTTATAACTCTGTCATAAAAAGCTTTAATATTCAATCTTTGATTTACTACATAATCAGCCGAAAATTTGATCTTTATCAATCTTTGTCCCATGGTTATTTGCTCTACATCCTCAATTATTTTTCTTATTACAGTTTTATTATTCATTAAATTAAAATCTAACTTCAAGTCTAAGTCACTTGATATTTTTTTACCTCTTCCTCCAGAAAAAATACTTAGCTCAACATCTTTAACCCGAAAACCTACTCCGAAAACATATTCTTGTGTCCCAGTTTCTGTAATTTGACTATTAGCTAATGATAAAGCTAGTATACGTGTTCTCTTAATTTCAAACTTAGTCAACAAACTATTTTTCCAAGTCATATCAATTTTAAATAGTGGGCTAAACTGCTCGTTTATGGTTACTTGAGAGATTTCTTTTTCCACGTGATAACTCATATTATTTAAATTTATTTCATTACCATCAACATAGTTCAAATTATTTTGAAAAGAACCAACAGTATATGTTGATCGATATGCATGACCAATATTAAACTGCTTAAATCTTTTTTTTATATATGGAATCCTTAATAAACCATCGTAAGTAATCCTCCAATTTGGTAGTGGAACAGCAGGAAAAGCAGTTAATTTAGAGTTTGAAGGATCGCTACCACTATAAGCAGCTATAAAGGCTGGTATTAAAACATCCTGTGAAGTAGCTCCATAACCTCCAACTAAAGTTTTTAATGTATCATTAGTTGAGGTTAAGTATTCAGTAGGGAAACCTGTTGTGGGGTCAACTAACTGACCATTAAAATTAGGGTTATTTGATGCTAATTCTCGTGCGATATCATCTCTGTATTCTCTAAAATTATTAAAAATTTCTGACTCACCATCTTTGTTGTCTGACTTAAAGGCTGTCTTCCAAGAGATAAATGAAATACTAAAACTACCAGTTTCAGTTGGAGTATAAGAATTAAAGAAGTTCATGTCATTATCCCACCTAAAATACTCACTATAGTTATTTGATGATGTTTTATTTGCAGTTAATTCTATTCTAAACTGCTTTATGGGTTCAACAGTACTCCTCAAAGTGATATTTTGTGTAAAGTTTGTTTTATACATAGTATTTAAAGCAGAATTTGTAGATAACCAGCCATTAGAGCTTGCATTTGGCCTAATATCTCTTTGACTTCCAAAAGCAAATGGAAGGCCTGGTGACAATTGCTGCCAATCTTGACCCAAAAATTTTGATTGGTATTTGTATCCAGGTAATAATGTACCTTGGTTAACTGAATAATTAACAGAAATATTTTTTACACCTAAAATAAAGCGAGTAATATGATTAAAAAATTCAAATTGCTTTTTTTCACTGTCTTTATTTTCTGGTTTTTCTGTTCTATTTCTAACATTACTTCTACGACTGTTACTGTTTTGATTAAGCTTTTTAAAATAAGGCACTTTGTTATATAGTGTGGTTAAATTAATCTGACCATTATACTGTTTAGTATTTGAATTTTGAATTGTATTTCCTAAGCTGGAAACCGCTGGTAATGCGGCTAACCAGTCATAGTTAGCATTATATCTCATGTTGAATGACGCAAAATTTAAAATTGGTATTTTATTTAGCGGGACTTGATAATTTAAACCAAACTTTTGATGATAATGTGTTACTCTTCCAAAATCCCATACATTACTCCAAATTGAATCAATTTTCTGCTCATAAAAAGGATCATTTTTATCAAGTTTTCCTTGTGGCTCATCAATATTTGCTTGCTGATTTACTGAAAAATCTAATTTTAAAGTTCTCATTAAATCATACTTCAATTCGTATGATCTGTTCCAGTTAAAAAACTTGTTGTATGTTGGGGTTATAATCATGTTTGAATTACTTAGATTTCTAAGTTTAGTTTCATTATAATTTCTGTCAATATCTGTTCTAAAAGAAAACGACTTTGGCATTGTATTAAAATTAAAATCTTTGATGATCCTAAAGTAAGGAGAATTGGGAAACTTAACTTTAGCAAAAGGTTTAATATTTTTTGGTTGAGTATTAAAATTGTAAGTTATAGCCCCTTTGTAGTTGATGGTTCTATTATACTCTGTATTTATATTTCTTATGTAGGTTTCGTTTTTAGAATAAGAAAGGGTAAAATTTTCAATATCATATAATCTAGATTTTTGAATTTTCTCCCCTTTTTTTTGAATTTTTGTTTTTCTAACGTTAGTAAAATTTATACTTTTTCTTTGAACATAGTCCTGGACTATATTTTTTAACGAATCTTTTTCACTATTTTTTGATAAAATTTCTAAAGATTCATTTAATAATATGTCAGGATCAAGAGGATTGTACTGAGGATTTTTGATAGATTCTGACCTTCCCACATACATTGGTATTTTAAAACCATAATCATCAGGAAAAAATTTACCTAAATTAAATGTAGATGCAAAATCATACTGATAGGAATTATTTTTTTGTCTCTCCGTTACATTTTTTTCTATAGAACCGAAACCAATGGTACTCATATTTCCTGATAATGTAATGTTCGCAAAATCTGCCATTCTGGTTGTTAATCTACTATTCAACGCCCAACCACCTTGTTCATCAAATTCAGTTAATCTTAATTCATTCACCCAAATCTGACCACATTTAGACATTCCATCATCTAAATCACTTAATGCTTTCTTTTTAGGGTTACGAATACCAATCATAATTGTCTTAACTTGAGCTAAATTAGGGTTTCCCACAACTGTAACTTTTCCTCCATTTATGTTTTTAATAAAAGGAGATGTCTGATTAGAAGTACTAAGATTTCTTTCTTTTTTCGTTTCTTGTAGAATAGAAAACGCTATATCTATCTCATTTTCAGAAGGCCAAATTTCATTTGCGTTAGTAGCACCATGTGGAGTAGCAGTTAATGGAATTTCATATTCATAATAATTTGAAGTAAAATCAGTCCCCAGCCTTAGAAAGCAAGATAAGTCTCCGTTATTTAAATTATCCTCTTCACCCTCAGCATGAACAAACATTTTAATTCTTTTATAAGTACGTAAATCAATTTCTGTAGTTTTATAAGTCGCCCTTGAATCCCCATCATTTAAATTACATACTTTTAAAACTAAAGATTGTTCATTTTGCTGTCTTTGAGTTGTCGTTGTATTATCTAGCTCTTGAACAATTCCTGGAGGAAGCACATACTGTATTGGACTTCTATTTCCATTTTCTTCAATGTTAACAGCAGAAACATCAAAACTTGTTGTATTATCGTTATCTACAGGGACATATTCTGAGGGTTCTATTAAAGAAAAATTATATCTACGCCACTCTCCTCTAATAAGTTCAAAAGTTGCAAAACGGCAAATAATGGGCTCAACAAAATCAGTGAATACTAATCTCATAAATCTAATTGATTTAAAATCTCTGATTCCTCCAAAAGTTTTACTAGGCTGATAAATTGGAACTCTGAATTGATACCACTTAATATTTCTATTACTACCATTTTCTGTTTTCACAGTGGTTTGTAAAATATCTGAAATATAGTTTTGCCCAACTACCATTTGTTGGGGATCTAATCTAACTTTATATTGAAAATAACTCTCAGTTTCACTAAGTGTTTGATCTCCATTTAAATCTTCAGAATTTGGCTGTGAGGTTGCAGCAGTAGGATAATTTTCCGGAGAATTCTCAGTTGTAACAGAATTTCCATCCATATTATTAAAATCTTTATATCTTTTTAATATGGTAGTTGATTGATTATCAAAGTCACTACCTCTAAAATAATGAAAATCATCAGCAGAAGGATCTGATATTGCATTTTGATATGCTTTAGAAGTATTTCCGTAAATCGATAATAATGGATTAATGTATACCGAATCAAAAAATAATTTTTCATCTTCCGTGTTTAGACCATCCAGACCAACATCTTGAAATTCTCTGGATGTTGGTTCATTATCAAATGCATTAACTATAGAAAAATTAGTTGGAATTCTACCCCAAGAAGATGTATCTACGTCTTGAACTGTAGAAGAAGTTGGCAAACCATTTTCAAAACTCTTATATCCATCTTTTAATACATCTTCTGAAATATTTCCTAAATGTAAATACATATCCCCTCCTGAATGTCCAATCAATCCATCTTCATCGTTGAAAGGGTCCATCATCCAAAACTCAACAAATTCTATATTAGATGCTTCGAAATCATTAGTTTCTAATTTTCGCATTATACCTCCCCAAGACTTTCTTGGATTAATTAAAAGACCTTCAGAATTTATACCATTAACATTGTAATTGTATGGACCTCTCTCATCAGGATAAAAGGCAAGATCTAAAACGGATAGATTAGTAATTTGACTTCCTAAATTTGGATCCTTATTTGGAAAAACCTCTGTTTCTAAAACCTCTCTTGTGTAGTGATAAGATTGTTGAGAAATTGTATTTCCATTAGCTAAACTTATATTTTGATTAACATTAGGTGGTGTTATAGAGGTATTTCTAAAAAACAACGGGTCAATCGTGTACCAAGCAAATTTAGCTCGGTGGTATCCAGTTTGGAGATCATTATTTAAGCTTGCATTCAAAAAAACATCTTCCTGATACATCGGAATACTAGATATTTTCCAAGCGCCCATATTTTTAATATCTATTGAGGTTCTACTAGCTTCAAAATCATCAATATAAGCGACACCCTCCTCTCCAACAGCTCTATGATGACCTGGAACTAAATGTGCAAATTCTCCTGTAGCAATTATTCTTGACTTTTCTTTTGTTTCTATAAAAGGTAATTTGTCTATAAGGGTAGTTAATATTGGAGCCTCTGTTTGATAGTTTACATCAAATCCCCAAATAGTATTTGAAATTGGTTCTTGTCCTGAATTAATCTTTTGGGTATATGGTCGTTCGCTTAATCTAAGCATTGTAGCACCTAGTAAAAGATCATCATTAATTTCATAGTCAGCATGTATACCAACTAAAGTTTTATTTTGAATCCCGAACATAGAATTATTTTCTAAAGAAATTTTAATTGGCACTCCAGAGCTTAAAATACCATCATTGATGATTGTAACTCGACCAAGCATGTAATCTACTGTATAATCTTGATTTTCAACTAATTTTTGTGAACCTGCAGTCACAGTTACAGACCCTGCAGGAATATTCATTGCATTAAGTCTAATTTCTGCACCTGAAGACGACTCAAAAGTTCCTTTTAATCTAAATTTATTTTTTTCTGGAAACTGTTGTGCAACAGTTAAAGTTGAATCATATAAAATTTGATATGAATATTTTTCAGCTAAAGATGGACTGTCAAATTGACTCGCCAAATAATTTCCAAAGGGCTCCCTTACCGGAAAAATAATTCTTCCGTTAGACGATTTCGCAGTTATGCCTTCAATAAAATCAAAAACACCATCTGACCCTTTATCAATTTGCTGATTTAATTCGTCTAAATTTAAAAGTTTTATTAATGGTATTCCATGAATATTTGGCTCGTCTTTTTCACTTAAATAGTTAGTTATTGCTCCTGACTCCTCAGAGTTTTCATAAATAACATCCAAGATAAAACCGTCTCTACTCATTTGATATGCCCCTATGGCATAAATATTTTTCATCATTAAATCCCAATTTGGTAAGTTTGGAGTAAAATTTGTCCCTTTTAATAATTTTAATACTAGTGCATCGGGAGCTGTTGGACCTGTAGAAGTTAACTCCCCTACTTGATATGTTTTATTACCAATAGTATACTCAAATGCAACTGCTAACACCTCATCATTATTTAAAGCTTGATTTAATGATATGTAGCCTAACTGACTGTTAAATGAAAACTCAGAAGAAGAAAGTTTTCGTGCTCTTTCTAATTTTTCAAAATCAATTCCATTTCTTAGAGGAGTAGATGACAGATTATTGTTAACATCGTTAATATCTCTAACAGAAAAATTTGCGTTGTTTGTAATCTTATCAAATAAATTATTTGCAGCATTATTATCAGGGAAAACACCGTTATTTGAATTAACAAAGTCATTGTTAAAAATATTTGTGCTAGTCTCTCCTAAATCTAAAAAGGCAACAACATTTCGCGTGTCATTTGTAGTACCAGTTTTGTTAGTTACCCAGACTTCTATTTTTGTAACATTAATTGATGAATTAATAAAAGGAAGATTAGTTAAGCTATTATCATACTGATCTTTAAAATAGTGAGCAAGAAAATAGTGTTTATTTGCCTCATATTGATCTGCATAAATATCAAAATCTGATGTCTGTGCTCCTCCACTTACCTCTATTTCTGATTTTGTACTTTTTTGCTGTGACAAAATTCCAGTGATAGTAGTTTTACCAAATTGAAGTTGTGTTTTAAATCCAAAAAGCGATTGACTTCCGGTTATTAGTGTTCCATTAAGTGGCAAGCTAACGTTTCCTATTTCAATTTTTTTTATTATTTCATCTTCATGACCAGTATATTCTACTTTCATTTGGTTTTCAAAATCAAATGTTGTCTCAGTATTAAAATTAGCTGTTACTTTTAATTTCTCTCCTATTTTTCCAATCACATTCATTTGAATTTTTTCTTGAAAATCAAAAGATACAGTTTTTCTTTGTTCCTCAGGAAGTGCTGGATTGTCAATTCTGTTAATTTTTAATCCAAAAATTAACTCTGAGGAACCTTGCGGTCTAATATCAACTGAATTACCGCCAAAAACTCTATCAAAGGATTTTCCAGGTATATACAATTTTGGTAACCCAAGTGCCGAGGAATTAGTTCCATTTCTTTGTGAGGAACGCATTTTCCAGTAATCGCTTATTAAATTCTTATTGGTAAATTCTTGATATTCAGTAAAACTAAGTATTTGAGGGGCACCAAAATTTAAATTTCCATAACGATCTTGTTTAAGATATGTATTTGTTATAGCGTCATATGTAATATAAGAGTTAAAGTTGGAAGGAGTGGGAAAAAGATCAACGCCGTTTGTTGTTTGTCCAAATAATTGACAATTAAAAATTACTAATACGAATAGTAATATTATTATTTTGAATTCTTTCTGTTTCAATTTAAATTATTAGTTACATCTGACTTAAAGCAGTTTTCACTAATTTTTCTACAGTATTTATTTCGGGATTTGATTTTAAAACTTTATCAATTTTTACTTCTGCCCCTTTTTTAGAAAAACCTAAAGCCAATAATGCAGATAACGCTTCATCCTTAATAGTATTGTCTATTTTGTCAAATAATAAATCTGCAGTTGGCATCCCTTTAGAAATTTTATCTTTTAAATCTATTATAATTCTTTGAGCTGTTTTTGCTCCAATACCCTTAACACTTTCAATAGCTTTAACATCTGCCATACTAATATGTTGAATAATTTCATTTGAACTGTATGTAGATAAAATTACTTGAGCTGTGCTTGGCCCAACTCCTGAAACAGAAATTAACTGACGAAATAAAAATCTTTCATTTTCTTCAAAAAAACCAAATAATGTATGAGAATCTTCTTTTATTGAAAGATGTGTATACAACTTACAAAGTTCATCTTTAATAGCAGAATATGTTTGTAGTGAAATTTTTATTTCATAGCCGACACCATTAACATCAATAACAACATGAGTGGGTGTTTTTTCAATTAGTTTTCCATGTATGTGCGTAATCACGATTTATGATAATTTAGTTAAACAACAGCAAATTTAAACAATTGTACGCATGTGACAATAAAAAAAAAGCCTTGCAAGATAATTACAAGACTTTAATAAAACATAATGTTTTAATCTATTTAACTATTATTTTTTCATGAATTAATACTTTCTTATCTACAACTAAACTACAAAAGTAAATTCCTTTGGGAAGTTCTGATAAATCTATTTGTCGAGTTTCTGGATATAAAAGAGTAGTGGAGATTACTTGATTTCCAAGAACATCCATAAAAATCAGATCAGCTGATTTATTCAAAAAGTAATCAAAATATAACACATCTTTTGTAGGATTTGGATAAAATTTTCCAGTTAGTTTATGATTTTCACTAATACTTGATATAGATCCAACGTCATAGGTTATAACTACACATGTACGATCGCTTGGATTAATCTCATCATAAAAACAATACTCAACAGTAGTAACCCCAGCCGTTTCGGCAGGATCATAATATCCTGAAAATGCATCCATATCATTGTTAGCATAAGAAATAGACTGACCAGCATTCAAAAGTGCTGGAGAGCTAGGGCTAGTTGAACTTGACGCATAACAATTTCCAGCAAAACAGTAAGAAGCGCCAGCCCACATAGGTAAAGTTACAGGAGAACTCAAATAAGTCTTTTGACAAACTACAGTTATTGATTTAGTAGCAATATTTTTAACTTCTAAATGATGAGTTATCTGGTTGCTAACAGAGCCAGTAAAGTATGTATTGCCAGTCACAATAAGAGATTGAGCTTTAATCAAATTAAAGCTTAAAAACAATAATAATGTTAGTAAAAACCTTTTCATTAACATGCAAAAGTATGTATTTTTATATTAAAAAACTAATTGATACTCCAAAAATGATATTATTATACTATTAACCTTATTACGAAATTATAAACAAAAGGTTTAAGAAAATCTATTTTAATTAATAAAAAGTAAACACAAAAAAACAATATTAAATCTCATTATAAAGTTAATATTTACTTATTTTGCACAAATAAAAATAATTTATATGATTAAAAATATACTTATTGTTACTTTATCAATATTTACAATAATATCAAATGCACAAGTTTTAATATTTTCAGAAGATTTTAACTCTGGAGTAATTCCTGGAAATTTTGCTACTTATGACTTTGATGGACTAACTGTAAATCCAACTATACAAAACATATGTCCATTTACGGGATCATTTGTAGTATGCCAATATTTAGGTGAGACCTTTGCTGCAAGCCCTTCGCTTTTTAACTCCCCTGGAACTGCAAATGATTGGATTGTTACACCAGCGATCTCCTTAGCAAACAACAATAATGCAAAATTGTTAAAATTTGATGTAAGTTCAGCAGATCCTATTTACAATGATGGTGTAGAAGTTTATGTGTCAACTAATGGCAATACGCCTGCAGATTTTTTAAACACAACAGCACTATATAACTCTACTCCGGGCGGAGAACCTGCTGTATGGACAACTAGAGACATTGACCTATCTACATACTCGGGGCAAACAATTTATATTGCATTTAGGAATCATAGTTATAATAAACTGGTACTTGGCATAGACAATATTCAAGTAAGTGAACTTTCAGATAATAATATTGAGTTAACCTCATTAAACTTCCCTCAATATACAACTATACCCACGGCGATTGATATTAATGGGGTCATAACAAATGTTGGAGGAAATACTATAAACTCAATGGATATTACCTGGTCAGACGGATCAAATTCGTATACTGACAACTTAAGCGGACTTAATATTTTATCAAATACAACATATAATTTTACTCACAATACACAATTAAATTTAAGTAGCTCTGGAAGTGTAACCATTACTGTTGAAGTTAATAATATCAACACAACTGTTGATCCAGATACAACAAATAACTATCTTTCATTAGTAGTTCAAGATGTTCCCTTTGTCCCAACTAAAAGAGTAGTTATTGAAGAGTCAAGTGGAACCTGGTGTCCTTTTTGCCCTCAGGGTATTGTGGGGATGGAAACCATAGAACAACAATTCCCTAATACAGTAATTCCAATTGCAGTTCATAATGGAGATATAATGACAAATACTATATATGATGCTGGAATGAATATGACCAATTGGCCAAGTGCTCGTATTGATAGAGCTATACTGGCTAACGGGACACAGGCAGTTACTGCAGCAGGATTTTTAGCACATTATAATGAAAGAATAAAAGTTTTCGCCCCAGTAGAATTAACTGCTAATGCAAATTTTAATAACTCTAATAGGGAAATCACTGTTAATATTACTGGTGATTTCGCTATTGATTTATTTGGAGATTACAGATTCAATGCTGTAATTTTAGAGCATCAGGTTGGCCCCTACAATCAAGCAAATAATTATGTTGGCGATCAACCTCCATTAGTAGCGCCTATTTCAGGTATAAATTTTAGTACTGCATCTAACCCAGCAAACATAATACACAATAATGTAGCCAGAGCAATAGTGGGCGGTTTTAATGGAGTAGTTGGAAGCTTACCTGCTACAATTCTCGAAAATTCAACACACACTTATCAGTACACGCATGTATTACCTTTAAATGAAAACGAAAATAATATAGAAGTAGTTTGCATGGTGATTAACAATAATAATGGAGAAATACTGAACGGGGTTAAAGTTGATTTAGAAATATCAACAAACACTCATAACAACATTAAATACAACCAAATTATACTTTATCCTAATCCAGCTAAAAAAGAACTTAAAATAGAAGGTGATTTCATAACTATAGAGATTTTTGATGGGATAGGAAAACTTGTGCTTGGCCCCTCAAATAAAAAATCATTTAACATCTCTTCATTAAATAATGGAATATACACTGCAGTTATAAAAACTAAAAATTACATAACTTCTAAAAAGTTTAATATTCAAAAATAAAATACAAATCTCATTTTTTTACAATTGGATTTTTTATTAATAAAATGTATATTTGTAATCTAAACACAAAAAAATAATTTACGATATGAAAAAAATATTACTAGTTGCCTTTGTTACTTTATTATCACTAGGCGAGATATTTGCACAACTACCAGATGGTTCTACAGCTCCAGATTTTACTTTAACTGATCTTAATGGAACAACTCACAATCTGTATGACCTTCTTGACGACGGATACACTGTTTTCTTAGACTTTTCTGCAGTATGGTGCCCTCCATGTTGGAGCTACCACACAGCAGGAACTTTAGAAGATTTATATGAAAATCATGGGCCTAATGGATATCCAGGAGTTAGCCCAAATACTTCAGATGACGTTATGGTATTTATGATCGAAGGAGATGGTAATACAACTCAAAATTTAGCTGGTACAGGTGGAAATACTCAAGGAGACTGGATAACAGGAACTTTATACCCGATAATTTGTACTGACGGAACAGTAAACAATACTCAAGTTACTTCAGATTATCAAATTGGATATTGGCCAACAATTTACATGGTATGTCCAAATAGAATAGTTACAGAAGTAGGACAATCTTCTAGCCCTTACAACTCAGTTAGTTCATGTCCTCCTCCTGCATCTTTCGATAATGATGCAAGCACATTTGACTATACAGGAGAGACTTTAACTTGCGAAGGAGATTTAACTCCTGAAGTTACAATTCAAAACTATGGACTTGTGCCATTAACTAACATGAATATTGATGTAACAGTTAATGGAAACGTAGCTTCATCTACACCATGGACTGGAAATTTGACAACTTATGCAACTACAAATGTTATTTTACCAGCTTTAAGCGGCCTATCAAACAATGATATGGTTTCTATAAATGTAACACAACCAAATGGAGTTACTGATGCAAACACTAGTAATAATGCAACTTCATTTTATGTGACAACTGCAACCTCTAATACAGATTTAGAAGTCACTGTTTCAATTGTTACAGATGCGTATGGATCTGAAACCACATGGGATATTAAAGACGATAATGGAATGATAGTCGCTTCTGGAGGTCCTTATAATAATCTTTCTGCTGCAGGAGTAACAGCTCAAACGCCTATTACAACAACTTTATCAGCTCAAACTTGTCATACGTTTACAATATATGATTCATATGGTGATGGAATTAATGCTGGATATGGACAAGGGTCATTCACTGTGACTGATGCAAGCGGAACAATATTAGCAATGGGAGGTCAATTTACAGATGAAGATGGAGATGCATTTAAAACTGGAGATGCAATTATTCAAAATATAAATGATATATCAAACAACATTTCTACATATCCTAACCCTGTTAAGAATACTTTAATGGTAAATGGAGAATTTAATAGTATTGATATTTATGATGTATCTGGAAAATTAGTTTTATCATCAGATTTTTATAATAATATTAATGTATCATCATTAGCAAATGGTTTCTACACGCTTAACATTAATACAAACAAAGGAACACACATTCAGAAAATTACAATTTCTAAATAAACGTAATATTATTTTATTTTTTAAAACCCTGACTTTCAAAAGTCAGGGTTTTTTATACTAAATCGATAAACATAATTCTCATATAATAGTTAAATATTTACACTATATTTGTCTAAAAAAAATGATGAAAAAGATATTATTTACATGTGCAGTATTTATTCTAGCTTGTAGTATCAGCTTTGGGCAAGCAAGAACACTACCAAATATAAATATTAAGACATTATCAGGAAAAAAATTTAACATTTCTAATCTACAAAACGATGGGAAGCCAATTGTAATATCTTTTTGGGCAACTTGGTGTAAACCATGTAAAAAAGAACTAAATAATATAGCAGAAATATATGATAAATGGCAAGATGAAACTGGTGTAAAAATAGTTGCAATTTCAATTGATGATAGTAGATCAAAAGCAAAAGTTTCTCCTTATGTAAACTCATCTGATTGGGAATATGAAGTTTACTTAGATCAGAATGGAGATTTAAAAAGAGCGATGGGTGTATCTTCAATCCCACATACCTTCTTGCTAAATCAAAATAATGAAATAGTTTGGCAACACAAGGGTTATGTAGATGGAGATGAACATAAGCTATTTAAAGAAATAAAAAAAATAGCAAGATAAATGAATAAAAGACTAACTATAGTATTAATAATTCAAGTATTAAGTTACGTTACTTTTGCCCAACAAATATCGGGTGACTTTAATTTAAACATGCAGTCATACCAAGAAGACTTGAAAATTGGAGCAGTTGAAGCTGACGAAGTTGTTCTGAATAATGCCTATTTAAACCTTAACTTTACTAAAGGTGATTTTATCACCGGCATAAGATATGAAAGCTACTTAAATGCTCTTGCAGATTATGACCCAGAGTTCAAAGGAAATGGGCTTATTTATAGATATGCTACTTACAAAGCAGGTAATCTTGAAATTACTGCAGGTAATTATTACGAACAACTTGGAAGCGGTCTTATATTTAGATCATATGAAGATAAAGGGCTTGGAATAGATAACGCCATGGACGGCTTTAGATTAAAGTATCAACCTCTTATTGGATTATATCTAAAAACATTTATTGGAAAAAGTCGTACTCATTTTTCATATGCTGATGGAATATTTAGAGGCGCTGATGCAGAGATTAATATAAATGAGCTAACTGATTTATCAAGTAATACAAATATTAATATAGGAGGTAGCTTTGTAAGTAGATATCAAGAAAGAAGTAATTTATTGTTTAATTTACCTCAAAATGTTAGTGCGTTTTCAGCAAGAGTAGATCTAATGAATGGAGGATGGAACTATAATTTAGAGTATGCATATAAAATAAATGACCCAGGAAATTCATTAATTGCTGAAAACATGAACTATGCTTCAGGAAATGCATTCGTTCAAAATATAACATACTCACAAAGAGGACTTGGAATTTCGGCTGAAATTCATAGAGTAGATAATATGACTTTTAAATCTGATAGAGATAAGAGTGGTAAAGCATATCTTATCAATTATATTCCAACATTAACTAAACCACATACATACACTCTATTAGCGCTTTATCCTTGTGCTACTCAATCTGAAGGAGAATTTGGTATGCAATTTGATGTTTTTTATAAAATAAAAAAGAACACTTTTTTAGGAGGTAAATATGGAACCAAAATTAACGCAAATTACTCTAGAATTAATGGGTTAAACGGAGGTAATTCTTTTTTAAATGATAATCAAGAACACGTACCAATGCTATTCAGTATAAAAGGAGAAGAACTATATTTTGAAGATATAAATTTAGAAATCAATAAAAAAATTAATTCAAAATTAAATACAAATTTCGTTTTTGCTAATCAAACATATAATAGAGATTTTTTAGAAGGGAAAGCCACTGGTGATTATGGTGTTCTAAACTCTACAATTTTTGTTGGAGACATAAGTTACAAAATTAATGAAGGGCATACTTTAAGGATGGAATTACAAACTTTATTTTCTAAACAATTAAAAAACTATAATGAAGATTGTGATTGTAGTGGTGGCTATGAAAATGGAATGGGAGAGCCTGCTGAAGGAGATTGGAGTATGGCTTTAATTGAGTATACCATCTCTCCAAATTGGTTCTTTAGTATTCAGGATATGTATAATCATGGACATGAATTATCCAAAAAACAATTACACTATGTTAATGTAGCATTAGGCTTTCTAAAAGGGGCTAATCGATTTGAAATCGGCTATGGTAAAAAAAGAGAAGGTATATTTTGTGTTGGTGGAATTTGCAAAGCAGTACCTTCATCTAATGGATTCAGTTTAAATATCTCATCAAGCTTTTAAAAAAATGAATAAATATTTTATATTAATTTTCGGTCTGCTGCTATATTTTACATCTTGTGATATAGTTGAAACACCGTACATGAGTAATGAAAATGTTAATCCTATTGATACAAATTCC
>TARA_B100000963_G_scaffold65066_2_pt1 | contig 44840 bp, 46 predicted proteins | sample TARA_B100000963 | Tara Oceans TARA_B100000963 (sample SAMEA2622097) | marine metagenome | biome: marine biome (ENVO:00000447); feature: surface water layer (ENVO:00002042); material: "saline water (ENVO:00002010), including plankton (ENVO:xxxxxxxx)" | depth 5 m | reverse complement strand
AGGAATCGGGTACTCGCAACGGCCGACAAGGAGCTTCCGGAGATGCGAAATATGCAGTCGAGCACGGTACGTCTAGCCATGATTTCCATCGGGCAGTCGAGCGATTGGAGGCGTCCTTACGCGATTTGGTCGGATACAAGAAAGACGCAGGCTTGCGTCAGGCTACTGCGCTTCTTGACGAGGCGCGGGCAAGGCTGAACGATCAGATCGACGACTCAGAGGCGCAGGAACCCGCGCGTCACGGCGGGCGACGCCGGTATCGACATCGTCGATCATACCGTCGAAAGTTGCGGAAACTGCAGCCCGGTAGCGATCACCTTTATCGTGGGCCCAACAAGAAAATAGGCGGCGTGTGCGCAGGATTCGCGCGATACCTGGGTGTAGAAACTTGGATGGCTCGCCTCGCTGCATTGACCGGCCTGATTTTTGTTCCGGGACTGATGCTGCCCGCTTACCTGGTCGCTTGCTTTGTGATGGATAGCGAGCCTACGCACCGTCAGCCAACGGCGCGCCGGGCTAGGTCAACGAGAACGGGACGGCGGAGGCACGAGCCTGGAGCCGACAGCGACGATGTCAACGCGTCCGAGGTCGATCACGATGCGCGAGAGGCGCCGCAGTGGCCGCCGCGAAAGATGCTTACGCACAGCCGGGCAGAGCTCGCGCAAGCGGAATTGCGGCTGCGTCGAATCGAGTCATTTGTGACCTCGGAGCAGTACGAACTGTACAAACAATTAGAAAAGATGGAGCAATAGAAGCGATGGATTTGTGGACGATGATCGTGCTTGTGGTTGCGATAGGCTGTGGTACAGGTGTCGCGGAGTCCTATTTTAAAACTCAGCGGAACAAGAGGTCCCAGCGATCCTCTGATGACGCGATCGATAAAACTGTTGCTGAGTTAAGGCAGCGCGTCGAGGTGCTCGAAAAAATCATCACGGATAAAAAGTATCAGCTGCAGAAAGAGCTGGATCAACTCTAGGATGCCTCCTTTGTTGCCGTTGGAGAGAGAAATCGGTCCGGGCGATCGGTAAACACCCCAGCCACCCCCATTCGTCGCAATCGTGTCGCTGCACGTTGTGAATTGACAGTGTAGGCAAGGACAGGAAGTCCGCTCTGGTGAATTTGTTCGCAACGACGCTGAGTAACAATGCGCGACGATAGATTGATGCAACAAGCCGAGAGATCGGCCGCAATCTCGTCAACTGAGTCTTGCCAAGCGTGGAATAGGGGTGCGACATCAGTATTTGGGTCGATGTCGCGAAAACGCCTTAGCTCCGAGTGATCGAAGGACGAAACCAAGATCGGAATTTGCTGATAGTTCCGCAACGTATCAGCTACTGCTCGCGCGGTCATCGGACCCTTAAGCTCTACATTTACGCCCACGGTTGTGGCTGCAACTTGTGATTGCCGCGTGACCAGATCCAATACGTCGCTTAACTTGGGTATGGTTGCGCCGTTGGTGCAGCGAAGAGTCTGCAGGTCGGAATCGGTTAAATCTTTGACGCGGCCGTGTCCGTTTGTCGTTCGATTGACGGTGTGGTCGTGTATGACCCACTGGGTTTCGCCGCTGGCGCCGTGTTGCACATCCAATTCGATTGCGGCGCAGCCCAGATCCAACGCGCGTTGGAAGCTTGGCAAGGTGTTTTCGGTTTCGAGACCTGCAGCGCCGCGATGGCCGATCAATAAAAATTCGTTGGTGTTAAATAGCTCGCGAAAAGCAGACATGTGTGACAACTCATTGGGGTCATAAGCCCAAAGGCTGGTAGGATACCGCGCATGAGTTACGAAGTCTTAGCACGCAGGCTGCGACCCAGCGATTTTTCCGCCCTAGTGGGCCAAGAACACGTGGTTAAGGCGCTGAGCCATGCGCTGGACAGCGGTCGTTTGCATCACGCCTACTTATTTACCGGAACCCGGGGCGTCGGGAAAACGACCATCGCAAGAATTCTGGCGAAAAGTCTGAATTGCGAGCAGGGCGTAAGCGCAACGCCCTGCGAACAATGTTCGGTCTGTACGGAAGTGAAAGAAAATCGCTTTATCGACCTTATCGAGGTGGACGCAGCGTCCCGCACCGGTGTTGACGATACGCGGGAGCTATTGGAGAACGCCCAATACATGCCCACCCGCGGTCGCTACAAGGTCTATCTTATCGACGAAGTGCACATGCTCTCTATCGCGAGTTTTAATGCGCTGCTGAAAACTCTTGAAGAACCTCCGGAACACGTAAAATTTCTGCTTGCCACTACAGATCCGAAAAAGGTTCCTGTCACGGTGTTGTCGCGATGTCTGCAATTTCAGCTGAAGAATTTGTCGTCACAGATGATTGCCGATTATCTCTCTAAGGTACTGGTGGATGAAGGCATAGAGTTTGAACCCGCCGGTGTGGATGCTTTGGCAAAGAGTGCGCAGGGCAGTATGCGAGACGCTCTGAGCCTCACGGATCAAACCATTGCGTACGGTCAAGGCAGACTGATGCATGCGGATGTGGTCGGGATGCTGGGTGTGATTGGTCACGACGAGGTAACCGCATTGCTCGAGGCGATTGCGGAAGGCTCCGCGCCGAGCGCCATGCAGATCAGTGCGCAGTTGGACGAGCGCAACAGTGATTTTGCGGATGTGCTCAGAGGTTTGCTGGAGGCGCTGCATGAGATGGCGGTGAGTCAGGCTGTGAATGCCGAGCAGACGCTTTTTGCCGCTGACGAGGTGCAGTTGTACTATCAAATCGCGCTGCTTGGTTTGCGCGACTTAGAGATAGCCCCGGACCCCCGTAGCGGCTTTGAGATGACGCTATTACGCATGCTTGCGTTTGCTCCTAAACCGGACAGCACCGTACCGCCACGTGCCGCGCAATCGTCATCGTCTCTGGGTGACTCCGCTGCGGCGGCAAAGAACCCTGATGTTAGCGTGGCGGAGCCCGAGAGTTCTGGGCCAGAGGCATTGCAGCGAGTAGCAAACAGCACACCTGCTGCCCCAGCGCCGCAGCCTGAGGTCGTTGAACCCGTTTTTGAAGGTTTTGTTGCTGATGCGCAGCTGCTGTCGCGCTGGTACGAGTGGGTGGAGCAGATCAAGCTTTCTGGCGTGGCTAAAATGATCGCTGAACATGCGGTGCTTAAGACGCTGCAACTGCCGAAGGTGGCTTTGGTGCTTAGCGATGAGCACGACACCTTGTTGAATGAAGCGCAGCGATCGGGACTGGCCCGCGCGTTAGCTGAACTGCTCGGTGAAGAGGTAGAACTTGAGGTGGAGATTGGGCCGATAGCAAGCGAAACCCCTAATCAGCTTAAGGCACGTTTGGCGCAGGAGCGTCAATCTGATGCAGAAGCGGCGCTGCAGCAAGACACGGTCGTGCAAAACTTATTGAGCGAATTTGGCGGAAAAATAGAGGCGGTGACGCCCCGCTGATTTATTGCAGCGTCCGGAGTGGTCGGTTAAGTCAACAACATAGGTTAGGCAATCAGTGAAAGATTTTGGCGATTTGATGAAGCAGGCGCAGCAAATGCAGGCGTCGTTGCAAGATGCGCAGGCGCAAATTGCGCAAATGGAAGTGCGCGGTGAGAGCGGCGCTGGCATGGTCAAAGTGGTAATGAATGGGCGCTATGAAGTCAAAAGCGTTGATTTGGATCCGACGTTATTGTCCGAAGATAAAGAAGTTTTAGAGGATCTTTTGGCCGCCGCGTGCAACGACACCGTGCGTAAAGTAGAACAAGCGCAAAGCGAAAAAATGAAAGATGTCGGCGGAGGTCTGCTTGGTGGCCTTAATTTGCCTTTTGGGAAAATGCCTTTCTGATGGCATTGATCGATGACTTAGTTGGCGCGTTGACGGTGCTTCCCGGGGTGGGTCAGAAGAGCGCTCAGCGCATGGCGTTACATTTATTACAGCGCGACCGAAGCGGTGGCTTGCACTTGGGCGGCGTGTTGGAGCGCGCCATGCGTGAAGTGCGGCAGTGCCGAATATGCCGGAATTTGACCGAAGCCGAGGTCTGTCGCTTGTGCGAAGACCCTCGCCGCGAGCGGCGTTTCCTTTGTGTTGTCGAGTCGCCTGCCGACGTTTTGGCGCTGGAGCAGGCGGGCGGGTATCGCGGTTACTACTTTGTGTTGCATGGCAAGTTATCGCCCATCGACGGCATCGGCCCGGAAGAACTGGGTCTGGAGCGGTTGCAGGCCTGCATCGCTGAGAACAGTCCTGAAGAGCTGATTTTGGCGACGAACCCAACGGTTGAAGGTGAGGCCACTGCGCATTACATAGGGCGTTTAGTGGGTGACCGTGTGGCCCTGGTCAGCCGCATCGCCCACGGCGTGCCTTTAGGTGGCGAAATTGAATATACCGATGGAGGCACCTTGTCTCATGCCCTACAGGGAAGAAGACACATCAATTTACTGGATTGATACCGATTCCCAGTTGGCTCAAGCAGTGGCCTCTTGGTCACCGGTCGTTGCGCTAGACACGGAATTCATTCGTACCAATACGTTTTATCCGATTCCGGGGCTATATCAGGTGGCGTCGGGCACCGATGTATTTTTGCTTGATCCGCTAACAATCGAAGATTGGCAGCCGCTCAAGGAATATTTACTCGACCCAGATACATGCAAGGTCATGCATGCGTGCTTAGAGGACTTAGAGCTTATATTTGCGCACTTGCGGATCGTGCCGAGTAATGTCTTCGATACACAATTAGCGAATGCCTATGTGAGTGAAGACTACAGCCTGAGCTATGCGCGTTTAGTTGAGCAAAGTCTGGGTGTTTTGCTCGACAAACAACAGACGCGATCCGATTGGTTGCAGCGACCGTTGTCAGACGACCAGCTGCGCTATGCGGTGGATGATGTTGTGCACTTAACCGCCGTATATAAGCAAATGTTGCAGCGGTTGACTGACCAGCAACGATGGTCTTGGTTTCAGGAAGACATGCAATTACGGGCGGCCTATGTAGAACCTGAGCCGTTGCTTTATTATCGCCAAGTAAAGCGTGCTTGGCAGTTGAATGAAGTGCAATTGAGCGCATTGCAGAAACTTTGTGCATGGCGCGAGAACACAGCTCGGCGATTGGATGTGCCACGTAATCGGGTTATTTGGGATGAGCATTTGCTCGCCTTTGCACAATTGCCCGCTTTGACTGAGTCGACACTGGCAAATTTTCTTCCGGCCGCGGTGGTTCGCCGATTTGGCGCGCAACTGATCGAGGCATACGAGTCGGAGAGCGGATCCGACAGCACGATAGAGCTTCTTGATCGACCCTTAAGCCCCTCTCAGGGTGCGCGTTTGAAAGCTCTTCGGGATGTTGCGCGGGAAGTCGCCGCCGCGTTTGGCTTAGCGCCGGAACTGTTGGCGCGGAAGAAAGATGTCGAGGCATGTCTACGTCACTTCAACGCGACTGGAGAATTGAGCGAAAATTATGGCGGTTGGCGCGGCGAAGTGGTCGGCAACCGATTTTTGAGTGTCTTGGAGACCGCGGGGTGAAAAAGCCGGAAAAACAGGGAGTGCTTGAAGAGTGCCCCGTCATCATATTTCGCAGTAGCCGCAAAGCGGAAACGTACTTATACATGCCTGCGACGGCGGAATTTGAGGCACTGCCGGAACCGCTGCGCAAGCAGTTTGGTGCGCCGATTTATGTCATGGATCTGGTACTCACGTCAGAACGTAAATTGGCATTAGTCGATGTGAAGCAGGTCATGCAAGCGATGAAGGAGGAGGGGTTCTTTTTACAGTTTCCACCACTTACCGGGCAATCCAATCCGGAATTGCCAGAGCGGCTGAGGCAGTGATGCAATTCTGGCAAGCGAAAGCATTAGCGGAACTCACGGACGCCGAATGGGAAAGTCTCTGTGATGGGTGTGGACGCTGTTGCATGGTGAAGCTGCAAGACGAAGATACCGAGGAGGTGGTGTACACATCGATCGTTTGTGATCTGCTGGATCAGCAGGCCTGCCAGTGCACTCGCTACCCGCAGCGCCACGCGCTGGTATCGGGGTGCGTTGAGCTTTCGGTGCAAAGGGTTAGCGAATTTCACTGGTTGCCCAAGTCGTGCGCCTATCGAACGATTGCTGAAGGTCGAGATCTGGCATGGTGGCACCCGCTTGTCAGTGGAGACGCCGAGACGGTTTTCACCGCGGGCATTGCCGTCCGCGGTAAAGTGGTGGCAGAGTCGGAAGTGCCGGCGGAACAAGAGCAGGATATGATCGTGCGCTGGGTTGAGATGTGAATGGCAGAGCTTTGAGTACGCCGGACAAGATGCGGTCATCGTGAACGCCGAGTTAGTTTGGCAGATTATTGCAGCGGCAAGCGTGCTTGGCGCGGTAGCCCTCTGGTTTACGCTGTGGTGGCTGATTCCGGCTCGCAGACGGTTCGGTGGTATTTGGCGCTGGTTTTTAGTTGCGGTGATTGTGTTGTTTTTCGCTTTGCCTGCGCCGGTTCCCAATTATTCAGACGCCGAGGCCCCGGCCTTTATCGTGATGATATTCGAGACCTTCTTTCAACGATCAGGAGCACCGGAGGAAAGCATGCGTCGGCTGCTTAGCGGTACCGTAATTTTGTTGCTGATGTCAGCCGGATGGTGGCTACTTAGGCGCGTTATAAAGCGCTAATGCTGCACTCAAGCACCAAGATTTGGCGCTCATACGGCAACGCCGCCCGCTGAAGCGATGAACGTCATTGTTGCATGGAGCAGTTGTGCTCAATTAAAGTAGCTGGCTTTACGCGGGCGCGAAGCGCCAATGTCCGGTATTGTTTCAGGCCTATTAAGTTCTGCTTTGTAGGGAATAACTCACACTAATTCATAAGATAAGAGAGCCGCTGAATGATTTTTGATAGCACAGATTCCTACATATCGACCGACGAACTAAGCATGGCGGTCGACGCTGCAGTGCGCTTGGAGCGACCTTTGCTGATTAAGGGCGAACCTGGAACCGGTAAAACTATGTTGGCGGTGGAAGTAGCCAAATCCTTGGGAATGCCGCTCTTGGAATGGCACATTAAGTCGACCACTAAAGCGGTTAACGGTTTGTACGAATACGATGCAGTATCTCGTCTGCGCGATTCGCAACTGGGCGATGAGCGGGTAAATGATATTCGCAATTACATTAAGAAAGGCAAGCTCTGGGAGGCGTTCGAGTCGGAAGAACGCGTAGTGCTGTTGATCGATGAAATCGACAAAGCGGATATCGAATTTCCCAATGACCTGCTGCAAGAGATCGACCGCATGGAGTTTTTTGTTTATGAACTTGGGGAGACGATCAAGGCTAAGCAACGACCTATAGTGATCATTACGTCAAATAATGAAAAAGAATTGCCCGACGCGTTCCTACGCCGCTGTTTTTTCCACTTCATAAACTTTCCGGATCGCGAAACCATGCAGCAAATTGTCGACGTGCATTTTCCCAGCGTTAAGCAGGACATGGTCAAAGAAGCGATGGAAATTTTCTTTGATGTGCGCAAAGTTCCTGGACTTAAGAAAAAACCGTCGACATCAGAACTCATCGATTGGCTGAAGTTGCTGATGGCCGACGACATTCCGGATGAGATTCTCACGAATAGGGATGCCAGCAAGGCTATACCGCCGCTTTATGGTGCACTTGTGAAAAATGAGCAAGATGTGCATTTGTTGGAGCGACTGGCATTTATGAATCGACGCGACAGCCGAGGTTAAACTGTGCTAATTAATTTTTTTCTGACGCTAAGAAAATACAAGCTTCCGGTCACAATCCGGGAACTGATGGACTTGATTTCTGCGCTGCAACATCGGCTTGTGTACGCCAATGTAGATGATTTTTATCTACTCAGTCGTACTGCGTTAGTTAAAGACGAAAAAAACTATGACAAGTTCGATCGCGCTTTTAGCGCCTACTTTAAAGGCCTTGAGGATCTGCATGGCCTGCTCGAGAGTCTCATCCCGGACGAGTGGTTGCGCCATGAATTTGAAAAGTCATTGACGCCGGAAGATTTGAAGCAAATCGAATCGCTGGGCGGTTTGGAGAAGTTGATCGAGGCGTTTAAGAAAGCCAAAGAAGAGGCCGAAAAAGCTGAGGCCAAAGAGGGCGAGGAAGGCGAAGACGGCGATAAAGGCAATGCCGATAAAGAGGGCCGAGATGGCCCCGGCGGCATGGGCAAGGGTAAGAAAAAGAAGGCTAAAAAGGTCTGGGACGAGCGGCAGTACAAGAATCTCGATGACTCTGTCGAACTGGGTACACGTAATATCAAGATGGCATTGCGGCGTCTGCGTAAATTTGCGCGCACGGGTATTGAAGAGGAATTGGACATCGATCACACGATCCGTTCAACCGCGCACAATGGCGGCATGTTGGATATTAAAATGCGTCCGGAGCGGCGAAATACAGTAAAGGTTCTACTGTTCTTGGATATCGGCGGATCCATGGACGCGCATGTCAAAATTTGCGAGGAGTTGTTCTCTGCGTCGCGCACAGAGTTCAAGCATCTGGAGAATTTTTACTTCCACAATTTCATCTATGAATCGGTTTGGAAAGACAATCGAAGACGCATGGCTGAACGCTTGTCGACGCTTGAAATACTTAATAAATACTCCGGCGATTACAAAGTTGTTTTCGTCGGCGACGCAACGATGGCACCGTATGAAATCACGCATGCGGGCGGCAGTGTCGAGCACTGGAATGAAGAGCCCGGTGCAGCTTGGATGGGACGCTTCAGCGAAATTTACGACAAAGTCATATGGCTCAACCCGACACCACAGGAAACCTGGGAGTATTCGTCTTCGGTAATGATGACCCAGGAACTGGTTGGCGGAAACATGTATCCGCTAACGATTAAGGGTCTCGAGGAAGGAATGAGCCAACTGTCAAAATAACGCGCGCTGGGGTTAATTTCTCTCGTCGGAGCATTAACGCGGTCACATGAGTGGTCTTGATCGAAACACTTTGACGCGCCGAGACTACTTTGCGCTGAGGCGCGCCAAGCCGGGTTCCGCGACAACGGCCCGCGTCACCGCCGCGCAAACTCTGCTGACGCAACGTCAACGATCGGCCCAGCAATTGGACCTGACCCCCATCGCTGGCCTTCCGGTCAGCGAAGCGGCGACACAGATCAAGTCCGCGATCGCTGAACATCCCGTTGTGATCGTCGCCGGAGAAACTGGGTCGGGTAAGACCACTCAATTACCAAAGTTCTGTTTGCAAAGCGGACTCGGCATTGCGGGGGCCATTGCCCATACTCAGCCGCGCAGGATCGCCGCCCGCACGGTTGCTCAACGTATTGCTCAGGAGGTTGGGGCGGAGCTCGGTGAAGCTGTAGGTTACTCCGTGCGATTTGCAGATCGCAGTAATCCGCAGTCACTGCTGCGCGTGATGACCGATGGTTTATTGCTGACGGAGATTCGTAAAGACCGATATTTAAACGCTTATGACGCGGTGATTGTGGATGAGGCCCACGAGCGATCGCTTAATATCGATTTTCTTTTGGGGTATCTGCGACGCTTACTCGCTCAGCGGCAGGATCTAAAAGTGATCGTTACCAGTGCGACCATCGATGTGCAGCGATTCGCTGATTATTTTTCGGGCGCGCCTGTTATTGAAGTCGGAGGGCGTTCCTTCCCAGTGACAACTCGCTACGTTGATGGTGATTCGGATCCGCTGACAAAACTTGTCGATGTGTTGCGTAGCATTGACGCGACACCACCAGGTCGCGCGCCGGATGTCTTGGCGTTTTTTGCTGCCGAGCGCGAGATTTTTGACGCTGCGAAAGCGTTGCGCATGGCTTTTGGCGAACGCTTTGAGATCCTGCCCCTATACGCTCGGCTGTCTCTTGCCGACCAACGTCGTGTATTTAACCCCCAGGGTGCGAAGCGACGCGTGGTGTTGGCCACCAATGTTGCAGAGACTTCCCTGACGGTGCCGAATATCGGTTTCGTGATCGATCCCGGCTTTGCACGGATTAGCCGGTACAGCTATCGATCTAAGCTCCAGCGACTGCCGATAGAGCCCATCAGCCAAGCCAGTGCCAACCAACGCCAAGGCCGTTGCGGGCGTATCGCCCCGGGGGTCTGTTATCGGCTTTATTCTGAGCCAGATTTTAGCGGTCGCCCGGCCTACACCGATGCTGAAATTCGGCGCGTTAATCTAGCGTCTGTAGTGCTGCAGATGCACGCCTATGGTCTTGGCGATATTGCGAAATTTCCGTTTATAGATCCGCCAGAACCGCGGGCCATAAAAGACGCGCTGCGTTTGCTCACGGAGCTGCGAGCACTTCGCGGCAGCAAGATTACGGCGTTGGGCCGGAGTATGGCGCGTCTGCCTGTGGATCCGCGCTTGGCGGCAATGCTTATGGCCGCGGGGCCGCTAGGCAGTCTTAGCGAGTTACTGATTATTGTGTCAGCGCTGGCAGTTCAGGATGTCCGTGAACGGCCGGCGGAAAAAACAGGCGCCGCCGACGCGGCGCATGAAAAATTCATTGATGAGCAATCTGATTTCTTAAGCTATTTGAAGCTCTGGACATGGATCGAGGCCCAGCGCGAGGAATTTTCGAATAGAGGTTGGCAAACGCAGCTGCGTAAAAATTTCATAAATCCGATGCGCGTGCGTGAATGGCGCGAAATACATCGGCAATTGCGCACTGTTTGCCGACAACTAAAGCTCTCTATTAATTCTAATCCGGCGAATTACCGGCAAATTCACGAGGCTGTAGTGGCCGGATCGCTGAGTCAAATTGCGTTGCACCAAGAGCGCGGGCGTTATCAGGGCCCGCGGAATTTGCAGCTGGGAATTTTTCCAGGCTCGGGACTGAAAAAAGCCAACCCCAAATGGTTGGTGGCCGCCGAGGTGGTGGAGACCCGGCGCGTCTTTGCTCGATGCGTGGCGGGGATCGAGCCGAAATGGGTGGAAAGCCATGCCGCGCATCTGGTCAAGCGCAGTTTTTCTGATCCTGTGTGGAGCCTCAAGCGCGGCGAGGTCATCGCCTACGAAAAGGTTACGCTGTATGGGCTCGTCCTAGTGGAGCGGCGGGCACGCAGCTATGCGCCAGTGGATGCGGCGCTTTGCCGGGACTTGTTTTTGCGCGAGGCCTTAGTGCATGGAGCGGTGCATCAGCCGCCGGAATTCCTAGCGCACAATCTCGAGCGTATGGCCTGGGTGCAAGATCAAGAAGCCAAAGGTAGGCGTCGCGATCTGATGATTGATGACGATGTAATGTATCAATTTTACGCTGAGCGGTTGCCGACTGAACTGTGTCGTGTGGCAGATCTTAAGCACTGGCTGCGCGGTCTGTCAGCTGCAGAGCTAGAGGGTCTGCACTTCGACGAACAGTGGCTGTTGAAAAACCAGACACCTGCACTGCAGGAGGAGGACTTTCCGAATCATCTGGAGGTTTTAGGAGTGAGGTTGCCGCTGCACTACCGATTTGCCCCCGGTACGGATGATGATGGCATCAGCGTCGATATTCCTGTCGGTCTACTGCCGAATCTGAGCGCGGAGTTGTTCAATTGGTCTGTGCCCGGGATGCTGCCGGCGCTGGTCGAGCAGTGGTTGCGAACGCTGCCGAAGAATAAGCGCCGAAATTTAGTGCCCTTACCGGATAAGCTTGATGAGCTCTGCCTGCGCCTACTTAAGCCAGAGGTATATCGTCAGGGGCAGTTTTTGGCGGTACTCGCTGGTTTGTTAGAGGATCTGTATCGGCTGCGTGTTGACGCATCTGACTGGGACCGTCAGCGCCTCTCAGAACACTTATGTTTTTTCTGCCGAATTATTGGGGCTGAGGGCGAAACCATTGCTTCCGGGCGCGATTTTGCGGGGTTGCAGCAGAGCCTGCGTGCCCGGCAATCGGCGCAATCACAAACCGCTGGGGATGCGGTTAGCGAGGCGTTTGTGCAGCACCAAATCGTTGCGTTACCCGACGAGGAGATGCCCGAGCAAGTCGTTGCTGGAACTCGTCAGGCTCCAGTCATTGTCTATCCAGGTGTGTTCGATGCAGGTACGCATGTCGACCTGCAACTCTTCGCCAGTCCTGCGCAGCGCGATCGCGCCAATCGGCTGGGCTATGCGCGACTTATGCTGCAGAACTTGGGCAAAGCTGGCAGTTATTTCCGTCGGGAATTGACCAAGGAAAAGGAGCTAGGACTGTACTTTTCGGCGCTTGGTAGTGCTCAGGAGCTGTCGGACCAACTGATGCTTAACGTGATCTGGTACTGCTATTTTGAGGGTCGCGAATTGCCACGAAACGCGGATCAATTCGCTGAACGGGCGCATTCCCGGCGTGGTGATCTGGCGGATATATTTACCGCTACGGTAGATCTGGTTCGTTGCAGCTATAAGTTACGTTTTCAGGTAATGACACAACTCGACGGCCTCAGTTCCTCTGCCTATGCCCCTAGTAAGCAGGACATCATGGCGCATCTGCAGCGTCTGATTCCGAGCAATGTACTCGAACAAACCCCCTTTGTCTGGCTGCCTTTATTACCGCGCTACGTCGGCGGTATTGTTGGCCGCGTGCAAAATTTGGTGGGGCATGTGCCTAGGGATGTTGGCTCGCTCGAACAATTGCGACCGCTGCAAGCACGTTTTGACGCTCTTCAATTAAGTGAGTTGGTAGACGCCCAGGCGTTACAGGAAGTGCGATTTTTGCTGGAAGAATTACGTCTCAAGACTTTCAACGAGGCGCTTACGCGACAGCGCGTCGAGGGCGCTAAAGCGGACCCGCGGCAATGGAAAGTCAGCATTAAGCGCATGCACGAGCGCTTGCTGTCTGAGGAACGTAGTGTTGGTCTGGCCTGAGCGGTGGCAGGTTACTTGTGACAGAGGCTGAACAGGAGTACGGTCGCGCCTCAAATGAAAACTCCAATGTTTGAAAACCCCGTGGGAGCTGGCGCTTAGTTTAACCATGGATGTGCTCGTCTTAGACAGTGACGCTTCGTTCGGCGCGACGATCGATGCGGCGTTGGGCGATGTAAACGTATCGGTGTTTCGAAGCTTGCCGCATTTGCGCTCACGGTATGACGCGCTCGTGTTCGATCAAAGGCCGTTTCTGGTGTGCAATAACGAAAACGAGTTGCGTCGATGTATGGAATGGAATTCGCGTTTGCTCGCCATTTTTTGGGCGCGGGAATTGCCGGCAAGCGTCGACATTCTGCGACTCATGCGCATAGGTGTAAGAGATTTATGGCTTGCATCAGAACCGGCAAGCGATTGGGTTACGCGGCTGCAGCTGATGCAACAGCCGAATGAAAACGGCGCTGCAATCTCCGCTGACCTGCAACGCGATATTCAAATGGCGCGCTCGATTCAGCAAAATATGTGGCCGCAAGATGGGGTAATACTCAGCGACTATAGATTTTCCCTTCGCATGTTGCCGGCCGGGATGTTGAGCGGCGATTTTGTTGACTACTTCGCTGTCGGTTCGCGCCATCTGATTTTTTTTATGGCAGATGTTGCCGGCCACGGAACATCTCCCGCCTTGTTGACTGTGGCACTAAAAAATATCTCCTGGCGCCTACAGCAACGTTATGGGCGCCCGCGGTTTCGAACACCCGGCCAGATGCTCGAGTGGATTAACGGCAGGATTATGGAGCAGTCCGTTGACCTCCACGTCGCCATGTTCCTCGCCGTTATCGACTTGCAGACCCACAATTTGCACTACGCGTCGGCCGCGCATTTCCCGCCGAGTTTGCGAGTCTCTGATGCGGGTGAGGTGACCAGTCTCGAACAGCGTGGCAAACCACTGGGCCTATTTGCCGACGCGAGCTATGAATCCGCTGAGGCACAGCTCAGTGCGGGCGACAGCGTTGTGGTTTTTTCAGATGGCGTTTTAGAGCAGTATCAGGCCTCGGATCTGGCCACCCGTGAGCAAGCGCTCAAGAATCAGGCGGCCAGCGCCGATGATATCGAGGGGTTATGGTCCTACGTTACGGCGAACGTTAGTGGCGAAGATGATGTCAGCCTTCTGGTCGTGGAGAGATTGAATTAGATGAGCGGGAACATAATGGTAGGTGAGAGTGACGGCACCTATGTTTTGAAATTCAATGGCGATATTCGAGTTGGTCTGTGCGGATCTTTGGAAGCGTTTTGTCAGCGTATGCTCGACGCTTCTGATTTTCGTGGCGTCATTGTTGATCTGGCGGAAACCCTAGCCATTGACAGCACGGCGCTTGGTTGTCTGGCGCGGTTATCTCTGGCGGTGCAGCGTTTACAGGAAAAAATCCCAACCCTGATTTGTCGTTCTCAGGATGTTGAGCGCGTGCTGTTGAATATGGGTTTTGATGATGTGTTTGCGATCGTGGCGGAGGCGAATGTGCGAGACTTCGAGTTGGTAAACATTCCCGAAGTGGTCGAGCGTGAAACACGCGAACGCGTAATCGAGGCCCACAAAGTACTTATGTCGCTCAACGACAACAACCACTCAGCGTTTAAGAATTTGGTCGAGGCGTTAGAGCGAGATACCTAATACGAGCGCAATTACGAGTGCTTGCGTGCGCGCAATTTGGCCTCAATAAAACGGTCGTGCGATAAGTACAAAAGATCGGCAATCCGTCGAATCGTATGCTCCTCAAAACGATCGATGCCATTGCTGACTGCTGCCACCTGCCAAAGCGCCACGATGACTTCGAATTTCTCGGCTTCGTTGAGTGCCTCGTTCAGGTAGCGGGTGTAGGTTTGGACACCGACGTTGTGTTGTAGCCGGTCTTGGGCGTCGTCAACAAGTTGTGCGGCTACTGCTGCATCTAAATTGAAGAGTTGTTCCAGTAGTGCGGTGCTGTGTCTGATTTCCGAGCTGTCGGTTTCATGATCGGCCCAAGTGACCTCGAGCATCAATGCGGCCGCTGCCAACGGCGCGTCAAACGGTGTCTCTGCTTTGGCGGCGTCGGCATCTCGTCGGAAAAGATCGGTGAGTTTTTTAAGCATCAGGCGGCGGCTCCAAATACGTGGGAAAGTGCATCGTCGAGGAGCGAGGCGTCACCCTGTTTTAGTCGTTGGTGATCACTGAGCGTTCGCCGAAAGCGGCGCGCCCCAGGGCGGCCATTAAAGCTATGCAGTAGGTGTCGCAGCAATGGCTGGAGGCGCTCACCTTGTTGTAATTGTAATTGCACGTAGCGTTTGTAACGCGCTAACAACTCGCCTTCGTCAACTGCAAACGACGGATCGAGCAAGTGCGTATGCAACTGGCTGAGCAACAGGGGGCTGTGATATGCGCTGCGCCCAATCATAATGCCGTCGGCCCATTGCAACAGTTCAAGGGCTTTTTCATAAGTGTCGATACCACCGTTCATAATTAATTCGAGGTTGGGGAATTGCGACTTTATGAGTTTTCCGCGCTCGGGCCGTAAAGGGGGCACGTGTCTATTTTGCGCAGGTGTTAAGCCGCCCAGTATGGCGTTTCGCGCGTGTAAATAGAGTCGTTGGCAGCCCGCATCGTGGACAGCATTGACGAATTCCAATAAGAAATCGGCGCTCTTATAGCGATCCTCATCGCCGCTGAACTCGATCCCCGTTCGACACTTTACTGTAATAGGGATTGCGACCGCATCGCCCATGGACTTGATGCAATCTGCAACCAGCGTCGGGCTTTGCATCAGGCATGCGCCGAATGTGCCTCGCTGCACTCGGTCCGAAGGGCAGCCGACGTTAAGATTGATCTCGTCGTATCCCCATTGCTCTGCCAGTCGTGCGCAGCGGGCCAGATCATGAGGGTCGTTGCCGCCAAGCTGAACAGCAACGGGGTGTTGACTGGCATCAAAGTCAAGCTGATGGGTCTGCTTGCCATAAATAAGCGCACCAGTCGTGATCATCTCGCTGAAGAGCAGAGCGCTGGGGCTGTACAGCCGATGCAGGTGGCGGCAGTGGCGATCTGTCCACGCCATCATTGGCGCCACGGCAACGAGTTTTAGTTTTCGTGTTTTGTTCGGCATAGCGCTAATTTAGCAAAAAAGAGCAGGCCGGTAGGAGCACATGATTAAGCGTTTTGATCCACAGGTCGCCCTATTATCGGTCATTGACGCTGGATTGGTTGACTTAGTCCGCTCCCCGAATGGTTTTTTGACCAAAAATTGAAACATCTTGTAGCACTCAGTTTCATTTTTATCCATTTTTACCTCCACTTTTCCTTCATTTTTTTTTCAACACGCTATACACTGCGCGCCTTCGGAGGTTTTCCTCCATTATTTTTTCAGAATTGGGTCGTTCACTCGATCAAGGTTAAGCTTCTCATGCTGAAACAGCGCACGATTAAACAGTCTGTTCACGCCATAGGTATTGGCGTCCATTCGGGCGAAAAGGTACGCATGACTCTGCGGCCTGCAGAAGCAAACACAGGTATTACCTTTGTGCGTTCGGATTTGAATACGGTGCATAACCAAGTGCCCGCGCTCGCGGATTATGTTGCGGACACAACCTTATCCACGAGCATCGCGGACGGTTCGATTCAAGTGGCCACGGTTGAGCACGTAATGTCGGCGCTCTGGGGGTTGGGGATCGACAACCTGCTCATAGAGTTATCGTCTGAAGAAGTGCCTATCATGGACGGCAGTGCCGCGCCATTTATCAATATGATCAACAGCGTAGGTATTGTAGAGCAACCTGCGCAGAAACAGTTTTTGCGCATAACACGCGAAGTAAAAGTCACTCAAGGTGATGCCTTTGCATTGCTCAAGCCATATGCTGGATTCAAAGCGGGCTATACCTTCGTGGCAGATCACCAAGTCTACGATCGGTATCCAAAACACGTGAGCATTGATTTTTCTTCAACGTCCTACGTTGATGACCTTAGCGGCGCTCGCTCTTTTGGGCTCATAGATGAACTACCTCATGCCCATGCAATCAACAAGTGTCTCGGCTCGAGCCTCGAAAATGCCGTTGGAATAGACAGCAGCGGTGTCCTGAATGAAGGGGGACTTCGTTATCGGGACGAATTCGTAAAGCATAAGGTGTTGGATGCGATCGGCGACTTGTTCTTGCTGGGCCGGCCGATTCTCGGAGAATTTGTTGGCCACATGTCGGGCCACGCACTGAATAACAAACTGGCCAGGGCGGTGTTGCGTTGCGACGATGCTTGGGACACTGTCGGCTACAGCATCGCTGGTCCGGGGCGATCTCGGCCTATCCTGCACCCCGAGGCTTCCTCCGCGGTATAGCGACACGCTAAGTCTCACCTTTGGCTGAATATTAGGCCTCGGTTTTTTTCAATCTCCCTCCCCAAGATGATTGGCAACCTATAGCTACCCCTCTATAATTTGGCAGTTCTTACCCAATGGTCAGTGAGTGGCCACAGATGTGTCGGCGCTGCAGATGTGTAAAGCATCGTCAAATAGAGACGACACCTTCTGGTATTTGTAGAACACTGTACCGATGATTAGGGCGCAATAAGCGGTTCTGATACAAGGATGATAACCACATCGCCTGTGCGGTGATGTTTGCGGTTGGTGGGGCGGCGGCGAAACATAACGGCTCAAGTCAGTAGTAATTGATCTCTAAGGCAAGGCTTAGGGCGCAGATGGGTATTCATGATCAACATTAAAAAGGGACTGGATCTGCCGATTAGCGGCACGCCACGCCAGTCGATTGAACAAGGTAACGCAGCGCGTAGCGTTGCTGTTCTTGGGCCCGACTATCCTGGCATGAAACCGACCATGGAAGTCAAACTGGGCGACACAGTCGCGAAGGGCCAGATACTTTTCAGCGATAAAAAAACGCCTGGCGTGAACTACACTGCGCCAGCAGCAGGGACGGTGATTGACATCAATCGCGGAGCTAAGCGGGCGTTGCGTGGCGTGGTCATCGAAATCGAAGCCGCCGGGGAGGCGGTGCAGTTCAGCAGCCATGCCGCCGAACAGATACAGACCTTAGATAAACAATCAGTGATTCAACAGCTGTTGCAAAGCGGCAGCTGGCCAGCTTTGCGCACCCGGCCGTTCTCTCGAGTGCCAGACCCCGAGACCGTACCGCACTCGATATTCGTCACAGCGATAGATACCAATCCGCTGGCGGCAGACCCGCAAGTTGTGATTGCGCCCCGCAAAGACGACTTTGTTGCGGGTTTAGCGGTATTAACAACGCTAACCGAGGGTACGGTACACGTTTGTCAGAGCGTTTCTGCGGATCTTGGGAATTATGTTCAGTCCGAGAAAATCCAAAGCCATACTTTTGGAGGCATTCATCCCGCAGGTCTGCCAGGAACGCATATTCATTTTATAGACCCGGTTAGCGCAACTAAAACAGTTTGGTATATCGGCTATCAGGACGTTTTGGCCTTCGGTCACTTATTTCTTACCGGCCAGCTAGACGTCGAGCGTGTTGTTGCGATTGGTGGGCCTGGTGCAACGAATCCAAGGCTCGTGAAAACGATTTTGGGCGCCAATTTAACCGAGTTGACCGCGGGCGAACTTGCCGATGGTGAACATCGGATTATTTCGGGGTCGGTGCTCTCTGGTCGGGGGGTGGACGAGGGGCTGGCCTATCTGGGTCGGTACCATGTTCAGGTGTCTGTATTACGCGAAGATCGCGAGCGCAAGCTTTTCGGTTGGGTCATGCCCGGCGCAAAAATGCATTCGGTGTTCCCGGCTTTTTTGTCTAAATGGGTTGGCGAAAAATCTGTGGATTTTACGACCAATACCAATGGCAGTGCTCGTGGCATGGTGCCTATTGGCACCTATGATGCTGTCATGCCGCTGGATATTTTAGCCACTCAACTCATGCGTAGCTTATTGGTGGGTGACCTCGAGAAAGCCATAGAGCTGGGTTGTTTGGAGCTCGACGAAGACGATATCGCCCTCTGCACCTATGCATGTCCCGGTAAGTACGAGTTTGGTCCGGTGCTGCGCGAGGTGCTCACGCAGATAGAGAAGGAAGGTTGAAATTTATGGGTTTGCGATCGGTATTAGATGATCTGGCGCCACATTTCGAAAAAGACGGCAAGCTGCAGTCGCTGTATCCCTTGTACGAGGCTATAGACACTGCGCTGTACACACCGGGGCAAATAACTGCGGGCGGTTCGCACATCCGAGACAACCTCAACCTCAAGCGTATAATGATAACGGTTTGGTTTTGTGCCTTCATCCCGGTTTTTGTCGGCAGTTATTTTGTTGGTTTCAATGCTAACGAAGCAATGCAGGCGATGGGGCAAACTAGCCTAGAGGGATGGCGCGGTTTTTTTATTAATGGCTTGGTGAGCTACGACCCCACAAGCGTCTGGGACTGTGTGATGCACGGTATGGCTTACTTTGTGCCTCTTTACGTCGTTGTATTTGTCACTGGCATACTTGCAGAGCTTTGGTTTGCGTCTAAACGCGGCCATGAAATTAACGAAGGGTACTTCGTCACTTCAATTCTTTTTACGCTGACCTTACCGCCGTCGATTCCGTTGTGGATGGCGGCAGTGGGCGTGGTTTTTGGTGTCGTGGTTGCGAAGGAAGTTTTTGGCGGCACTGGTAAAAATTTCCTCAATCCTGCTCTGACTGGCAGAGCTTTTCTTTACTTCGCATACCCAGCACAGATGTCTGGCGACGCTGTATGGGTGGCCGTGGATGGGTACACCAAAGCCACGCCACTAGGCAACGCCGCGATCGGCGAGGCTTATGGCGTTGAATGGACGCAGGCTTTCTTAGGAATAATGCCCGGTTCACTGGGCGAGACATCGACATTGGCCATCCTCATTGCTGGGGCATTGTTATGCGCGACGCGGATCGCCTCGTGGCGCGTGATGGCCGGGGTTTTCCTTGGTATGACGTTAACAGCGTCCCTGTTTAACATGATCCCATCTTCCAACCCAATGTTCGCTATGCCCTTTTATTGGCATTTGGTGTTGGGCGGCTTTGCTTTCGGTGCAATTTTCATGGCCACTGATCCAGTGTCTGCTGCGATGACTGACACCGGGCGTTGGTATTACGGGATATTGATTGGCTTTATGTGTGTGTTGATTCGAGTGGTAAACCCGGCGTTTCCCGAAGGCATGATGCTGGCAATACTGTTCGGTAATTTGTTCGCTCCTTTGATGGATCACTTTGTGGTTCAGTCGAACATTAAGCGGAGGCTGGCGCGTGGCTGAAGAAACTGGGTCGGGGTCCAATAAAGACGGGCTGCGGAACACGTTCTCCGTAGCGGTGTTTCTTTGTTTGGTTTGCTCGATAGTAGTGTCCGGTTTGGCGGTATTACTGAAGCCTATGCAGCTGCTCAACAAAGAGTTGGATCAGAAGAAAAACATTCTGCGCGCTGCGGGGCTGTTGGCAGCCGACAGCGATATTGGTTCGGGCGGTCGAACAGTGGAAGAAATGTTCGCCGATTTCACGGTTCGGGCCGTCGATCTCGATACGGGCGAGTACACCGATGCGGTTAATGTTGATGCTTATGACCCTATCCGCGCAGCTTCAGACAGCGCGGTGTCCACGGACTTAAGTGCCGAAGAGGATATCGCCACCCTAGGTCGTCGAGAAAACGTGTCCTTAGTGTTCATCAAAACTAACGACACCGGGATCGATAAGGTTGTGATACCGGTACGTGGTTTTGGTTTGTGGGGTACGCTCTACGGGTATTTGGCGCTGGAAAGTGATCTAAGCACTATTGCTGGTTTGGGCTTTTACCAACACAAAGAAACGCCGGGTCTGGGCGGTGAGGTTGACAACCCCAAGTGGAAGCAAGGCTGGCAAGGCGTACAATTGTACGATGATGTAGGACAACCGGCCGTAGATCTGGTGAAGCTACGGTCGCCTGCGAATTCGAATGCGGCGCGCTTTGAAGTCGATGCACTGTCGGGTGCCACATTCACCACGCGAGGAGTCAAAAACCTCGTCAATTTTTGGGCTGGGGATCTGGGATTTAGGCCGTTTATAGAGAAGCTAAAAACCCAGCAAATGCAGGCAAGTGTTGGGGAGCACCGTTAATGGCCACGCAGAAAGAGGTCTTAATCGACCCAATATTCAACAACAATCCTATTGCGTTACAGGTGCTCGGCATCTGCTCGGCATTAGCGGTGACAATCAACATGGCGACGACGCTCGTTATGTGTCTAGCCGTGATATTTGTTACGACGATGTCGAATCTTTCGGTGTCCTTGCTACGCAACAGGATTCCGACAAATATCCGTATTATCGTTCAGATGACAATCATAGCTTCGTTGGTGATTGTCGTTGACGAGACGCTTAAAGCTTTCGCTTACGACATTTCCAAGAGCCTGTCGGTTTTTGTTGGGCTCATTATTACCAACTGCATCGTTATGGGCCGAGCGGAAGCGTTCGCTATGCAAAACGGGCCGTTTCTCTCAGCTATGGACGGATTTGGCAACGCGCTGGGCTACAGCGTGGTGCTCATAGGCGTTGCGTTGGTCAGAGAACCCTTGGGTTCGGGCACTCTTTTGGGTTACGAGATTTTGCCAACGGTGGCGAACGGCGGCTGGTATTTGCCGAATGGTATGTTGCTGCTGGCGCCGAGTGCGTTTTTTATAATTGGTTTCTTTATTTGGGCGATCCGTGCGTGGAAGACCGACCAAGTTGAAGAGCCTGAGTACGAAATCGCGCCGAACGCACAATATAAAGAGGCCATGTAATTATGGAGCATTACCTCAGCATATTCGTACGTGCGGTATTCATAGAAAACATGGCGCTCACGTTTTTTCTTGGAATGTGTACCTTCATCGCGATTTCAAAAAAGATTTCGACCGCCATTGGTTTGGGGATTGCCGTGGTGGTCGTTTTGGCGATTACGGTCCCCGTTAACAATCTGATTTTCAACACATTTTTGCGCGATGGGGCGCTCGCATGGGCGGGCTTTCCGGAAGTCGATTTGAGCTTTCTAGGGTTATTGTCCTATATCGGCGTCATCGCCGCGATGGTGCAAATTTTGGAGATGGTGCTGGATCGCTTTGTGCCTGTTCTGTACAACGCCTTAGGGGTGTTTTTGCCCCTGATCACAGTAAATTGCGCCATCCTAGGAGCATCATTGATGTCCATCGACCAAGATCAAACGTTTGCGGAAAGCGTTGTCTTCGGTCTGGGCGCTGGCGTCGGCTGGGCGTTAGCCATCACCGCCTTAGCGGGTGTGCGCGAAAAGCTGAAGTACAGTGATGTGCCGGAGGGTCTTCGCGGACTCGGTATAACGTTTATTTCAGTGGGATTGATTAGTTTGTGTTTCATGTCGTTTGGCGGCATTGATATTTAGTTTTTGAGCAGAAGAGAAGACAGCGCTTTAGGGTAAGCGCGAAATCGGAGTGAGCTATGATTGATACAACGGTGTTGCTTGGTGTGGTTATGTTCACCGCCACTGTACTGTCGTTGGTGTTGGTAATTTTGTTTGCGCGTTCGCGACTGGTAAGTTCTGGCAACGTTACGATCCAGATCAATGACGATCCGTCCAAGGCCATTGAGGTTCCTGCAGGTGGCAAACTGCTGCAAACTCTTGCAGGGCAAGGGGTTTTTCTAGCCAGTGCCTGTGGCGGCGGTGGTACCTGCGCGCAATGCCGTTGCCGCGTGACGGACGGTGGTGGCAGTATCCTTGCGACTGAAGAAGGTCATTTCACCCGCGGTGAAATTGGCAACGATTGGCGTTTATCGTGCCAAGTCGCCGTTAAACAAGACCTCAAAATCGAGGTGCCTGAGGATGCGCTTGGGGTTCAGCGGTGGGAATGCGAGGTGGCGTCAAATGAAAATGTCGCATCCATGATTAAAGAGTTGAATCTGAAGCTGCCAGAAGGCGTGGATGTTGATTTTCGCGCAGGCGGATATGTGCAGCTGGAGATTCCACCTTATAAGATGGACTGGTCGACGATCGATGTACAAGACGAATATCGAGAGGATTGGGATACCTTTAACTTTTGGGACCTAAAATCTGAGGTCAGTGAACCCACCATTCGCGCTTACTCCATGGCGAACTATCCGGAAGAGAAAGGTATTTTGAAATTTAACATCCGTGTCGCGCCGCCCCCTCCGCGTACGGAAAATTTACCGCCAGGCGCCATGACCTCTTATGTCGCCAACCTCAAACCGGGCGATAAGATCACGGTATTCGGTCCTTACGGCGACTTCTTCGTAAAAGATACCCCTGCGGAAAAGATTTGGATTGGTGGGGGTGCGGGCATGGCGCCATTGCGCTCGCACATTTTCGACGAGTTGTTGAGAAAGGGCACAACAGCCAAGATGAGCTATTGGTATGGTGCGCGTTCTTTACGTGAAATGTTTTATAAAGAGGAGTTCGATCGTCTGGCGGAAAAGTACGACAACTTCTCTTGGCATGTCGCGCTGTCCGATGCCCGGGAGGAAGACAACTGGACTGGTTTGACAGGGTTTATCCATGCTGTAGTGCTTGAAAACTACTTGAAAGACCACCCGAACCCCGAAGATTGCGAATATTATATGTGCGGTCCGCCGATTGTGAACCAGCTGGTGTCAGAAATGTTAGACGACCTCGGCGTAGAAAAGGAAAACATCCTTTTCGATGACTTTGGCGGTTAACGTGCCGATATGCACGGCCTGTGCATCCGTTGGGTAGCGCGCTGATCCACTACCGCTAGGGCAGCACTATGCTCGCTAATACCTTGTTGCTCATCACTGCAGCCATTTGGGGTTTTGGCTTTGTGGCTCAAGTTGTGGGCATGAACTACCTTTCCCCCTTTGCCTTTATCGGTGCCAGATTCCTACTTGGTGCCGCGAGTCTAGTGCCGTTGGTGCTGTTTTTTCATTACCGCAAGTGGTTGCCGCAGTCGCCGTTGCGCACGGTTTGCGCCGGATCGATTGTGCTGGGCTTGATTTTGTTCGCGGCAGGAGCTCTACAGCAAGTTGGCATCGTTTATTCCAACGCATCCAACGCGGGATTCATTACTGGGTTGTATATGGTTTTAGTGCCGTTGATTGGCTTGGCGTTTAAATATCGTCCTGGCTTGAATGCTTGGATGGGCGCTGTATTGGCATTGGTTGGATTGTTCTTGCTCAGCGTAAAAGCCGATTTCACGATGGGCTATGGCGACACATTGCTGCTGATTGGGTCGGTGGGTTGGGCTCTGCATATTCTTGCGATTGACTACTTTGCACCTCGAGCAGCGCCGCTGCTCCTGGCGCTTGGGCAATTTGTTGTCTGCGGCTGTCTGGCGCTCGCGGTGTCGGTGGTCCTCGAGACCACCAGTTGGGAGCAGTTGCGTGCTGCAACAAACGTACTGATTTACGCTGGTGTGATTACCGTGGGTGTGGCTTATACCCTGCAAGTTATCGCCCAAGAACGCGCCGACCCCACGCATGCAGCGATCATTTTAAGTCTGGAAGCGGTTTTTGGAGCTCTGGGCGGATATTTTTTCTTGCAGGAACAATTGACCGCGCGTGAGCTGTTCGGGTGTGCGCTAATGTTAGCTGGGATGTTGGTGTCTCAGGTGTCTTGGCGGGAGCTTGTATCTTTATTTTCCCGCGAGTCTTCGGTTTAGCGGGCGTCGTCGAAAAATATACAACTTGCGCAGTCTGAGGCCGCCGCGTTCGCATCCGCCGTGCGCTCGTATTGGGGCGTTGCGTAACGCTCTGATCGGTCATCAAGATTGGACAAGTCGCCGTCCGGGTCAACACGCATTACGGCATCCTTCCAACTATGGTCATCCGACCAATCCAGATCAATTGTTGCGATCGCACCCGGTCGTGTCATTGTTTCCAAGGCGGTTAAGGCACTACTCATAACTAAGTCTTGTTCGTTCGGATCACCGGCGCGTCCTGCAGTTTGTCCCAGCGGGTAATCTAAAAACACCGCTCTTGGTGGATTCGCGGCAGCGGTAATTGTGCGCGCGCTCGATAGACTCACAGTACTTATTCCAGACGCTTCCAACGTCCGAGCGATCAGTCCCACGGACTGATGGCATACGGGTCAGACCGGTACCATAACGGCAACATCGACCTCGTCTTCAAGCAGGCGACCGGCGATCGCCGGTGCCAACTGCTGCTTAACCCTGCGTTGCGAATAGATGCCGCCCATGAATGTGAGTGCTGTGGATGCCAGTGCACCGATCTGGTTCCGTGCTAGCGCGCGGCGCAAGGGTTCTATCGGGAACACGCTATTGATGTCTTGTCGTGCGGCCGTTTGATCGTAGGCGAAGTGGCTGGTACGCAAGTTCTTGGTGTCCACGTCGCTGGGGATCAGGCGTAAACTGTTGTCGTCTTTGTGATGAAAGGCGATCTGTCCGAGCGCATAGATGCCGCCGGAACAGACCAGTGCGACGCGACATTGATTCAGCGGCTTCCGTAGTGGTTGCCAAGGCGGCGGGTCGGGGTTATCTGCCCACTCGTAGGGTGGGTAGTTTAGTGCAGCGTACTGATCTCTCGTGCGTTGAATGTAATCTATAGGCTCTGTCGAAGGCATATTCATTACTCTATTGCTGTAAGTAGCTTAACGAGTTTGGCTGACTTTTGGGCGGTTATTGCGGCAGACTATGGCCGTAGCAAGATGGAGAAGCAAATGGTTGCGGACGCAAAAGAGGTGGGACCCAATAGATACCGAGAATCCTATGGCCGTTATTTGGAAGATTTCGCCATCGGCGATGTGTACGAACACCGGCCTGGGCGTAGCATAACCGAGACAGATAATACCTGGTTTACATTGCTGACGATGAATCAGCATCCGTTACACTTTGACCGAGAATATGGGGCTAAGACAGAGTTTGGGCAGGTGCTGGTAAACTCCTGTTTAACGCTTTCCGTTGTTACCGGAATGAGCGTTTCTGATATTTCCCAGAAAACGATTGCTAATCTCGGCTGGGATAAGGTTCGCCTTACCGGTCCAGTGTTCGTTGGCGACACCCTCTATGCAGAATCCACGGTGCTCGCCATTCGTGAATCCGGGTCGAGACCCAATCAAGGCATTGTGACTGTGGAATCGCGTGGTATGAAGCAAGATGGTCAACAGGTCATCAGTTTTGAACGCTCCATGTTGATACCCAAACGCGGTCATGCGATCGATGATCAATTGGACTATTAGATCATCGGCAGAAGCAGCTAAAGCCTAAACTACCAGCGCGTTGTCGGTAGAGACGGGAGGGTAGCGATCTTGGTTTTTGGTCTTTCGAGCTAAGCGGCGTAACCGAGGGTCTGCGCTCTTTGCTGCAGAGCTTCATCGATGAACGCTTTAGCGCTGTCACGACACCCGCCGCAGTTCAAACCCACCGGTGTGTTTGCCTGCACCTCACGCAGCGACTTCGCACCCGCTTCGATGCTCGCTTTGATATCCCGATCGGTGACGCCTTGGCACAAACAAATATACATGGCTGGGTGTGGGGTGATCCGTGTAATGAGATTCTTTCGACGAATAAAGATTCTAAGTACAAATCATTATCGTTTGCAATTATTTTTGTTTTGGCGTCTGGTAACGACTGACAAATGTAAATAATTATCGTTATAAAACAATAACTTACGTAAAATTTTTGTTGCTGTGTGTGGAAACTCGGTGCACACTAACGGCTTCTACTTCCCCATGGAGTCTGCAATGAAACCAATAGATCCGGCCATCATCGATAGCTTAAACAAGGTACTGAAAAACGAGCTGACAGCGATAAATCAGTATTTTTTGCACGCTAAAATGCTCACAGACTGGGGCTTTGAGCAATTGGGCAAGCATGAGATGGATGAGTCCATTGATGAAATGAAGCACGCGGATCAGATTATTGAGCGCATTTTATTTCTCGATGGCCTACCGAATTTACAGGCGTTGGGGAGGATAATGATCGGCGAGCATGTCGAGGAGATGCTTGAGTGCGATCTGCGGCTCGAAATGACGGCGATTCCCGATTTGCGCGAAGGAGTTAAATTGTGCGAACAACATGGGGACTTCGTTACTCGTCAATTGCTGCGAGAGATCCTAAGTTCCGAAGAACAGCACGTCGCCTGGATTGAGACCCAACTCGGCCTCATAGGCAGAACCGGTCAGCAGAACTACCTACAGTCGCAGATGGGTTAGCCGGTGTTCAAGCCAGGTCCGCGAAGCGGTTCACGCTTCTGAATTGCTCTGGGTCGGCGCAAGCAACTGCTGCAGTATTCAGATTGTCGAGCCAACCCCAAGCCGAGCGATGACCCCGTGCGATATGGTCGGCGAGTTGCGATTCAAGGTGGGTGCGAAGCAGCAGATGGAGCGGCTGCAAACGCTCTCCATCGTGGACCACAACCGCTTCAATTTCCGGTGCTTCGTCCGCTCGTTGTTGCAGCGCGTGGTGCCAGCCGTATCGCAAATACGGGGTATCTGCGGGACAGACAAGCAACCAAGGCGTCGTCGCATAGCGCAGTCCGGCCAGTATTCCCGCGAGCGGGCCCGCCCCCGGCAATCGCGGGTGCTCATCGGTAATCACGGGGCCGCGTTGCGCGTAGTGTGCGAGATTTTTATTCGCGTTTATGACCACGGATCCAACGTCTTGGGTAGCGGTAATAACGTGGTCGACCATCGCTTGACGAGTGCCGTTGTGGGCTAATGGCCACAGTGGTTTAGCGACGCCGAGCATCCGCGAGGCGGAGCCACCGCATAAAATAACCAAAGTAATGTCTCGGCTGTCCACGTTTGCCCAATGCGGATCCGTGTTTCTTTGGAACAGCCTATCATCCTCTAGCCGCTTTTGATTGAATAGAATTTGGGTGGGAGCGATAGGTTCAAAGGCAGGTTTAAATGTCAGCGCAAGTGGAATATGACGTACTCATCGTCGGTGCGGGCAGCAGCGGTAGTGTGATTGCTGCACGGCTCTCGGAGAATCCCAACCTGCACGTCGGCCTTGTAGAGGCAGGGCCCGATTATGCGGATCCTGCCGACACACCGTTTGATCTAATTAACTCGCATAACAATTCCTACCGTGATCACGATTGGGGGTTCGAATATGAACCAACGCAACAGCGGCGGGATCGCTTTCCGCGTGGTCGAGTGGTTGGGGGGTCTTCTGCAGTAAATACCACGATCGCCCTGCGCGGCCTGCCAGAGGACTATGACGAGTGGGCGCAGGTCACCAGCGATGAGTGGGCCTGGCGGAATGTTTTGCCGGCATTTAAACGTCTGGAACGCGACCTAGATTTTCCCAATGCCCCGTACCACGGCGACAGTGGGCCCATTACCATTCGACGCTATCCGCCTGATGAATTGGTTCCGCAACAACAGGCTTTCTTGGATACGGCGCTGGATTTGGGTTATCCCTACTGTGCGGATGCGAACGACCCCGACAGTTGCGGAGCTGGGCCGCACCCGATGAATAAACTGGGTCGGCTGCGCATATCCGCGGCGATTGGCTACCTAGCACCGGCACGGTTGCGACCTAATCTTGACGTTCTAGCAGACACTTTGGTGCGCCGTTTACTGTTTACCCAAACGCGTTGCACCGGTGTTGAGGTAGAGGATCAAATGGGTTCAGTGCGCATTATTCCCGCGCGTCTGGTTGTCGTGTGCGCGGGCGCTTTAATGACCCCAAGCTTACTTATGCGTTCCGGTATAGGCGCGCGCGCAATGTTGCGTCAGTTGGGTGTGAACTGTGTCGCTGACCGGCCAGGCGTGGGCCAAAATCTTTGCGATCATCCTGCCCTTGGCGTGCTCTGTGATGTTCAGTCGCCCGCTGTGATAGATTTCGACCAGCCTATTATTCAAACCATACTGCGGTATACCTCGCCGCATTCTGATAAACGAAATGATCTGCAGATCGAACAGATTAGTTTCGCCGGTCAAGGGGATGGGCCACCGCAATTTTTGTTACTGCCGGTGCTTGAATACCAATATGGCCGCGGTGAGTTGCGATTGACCTCGGCGGATCCCCACGCATCGCCCAAGGTTGCGAATATGTTTTGCGCCGATGACCGCGATGCTCGTCGCCTCGCCCAATGTATGCTCGATACGCTGGCGTTCACGCGCACCGGCGGGTTGGCTGAAATGATCACGAACGTGCGCTTTCCAGACCCGAGTAGAGGTCAATCTTTACAAGAGCTTGAAGAACTGTGTCGCCGTTTTGCCGGTTCCGGTTATCACCCCTGCGGCACCGCGAAAATGGGCTGTAAAGAAGATGTGATGGCAGTTGTCGATCCGCGCGGTCGATGCATTGGTGTGGAGCAATTGGTGGTAGCGGATGCCTCCATCATGCCTTCTGTCCCGCGTGCCAATACCAATTTAACCTGTTTTATGATTGGTGAGCGGATTGGCGAATGGCTGCGTACCGAGCCGCAGGAATTCGGTTTATGAAACTCGGACGGGAAGCTACATGGCATACGATCTAGTCATACGTGACGCAGAAATTATAGACGGCACGGGTGCTCCAGCGTTCCGTGGTGATGTTGGGGTTGCCGATGGCAGGATTGCCGAAGTCGGCGCTGTCACGTCGGCTGTTGCGGCTGACGGTGCGGAGATCGATGCGGGTGGTGCGACGCTTTGCCCCGGTTTGATTGACACTCACGCGCATGACGACGGCGCGTTTTTTCGCTATCCAGGGATGGAATTTAAACTCGCTCAAGGTGTCACCACCGTGGTTAGTGGCAACTGCGGGTTTTCTGCTGTGCCGGCGGATCCAGAGGCGGATTCTGTGGCGGCGAGTGGCGGTATTCTTGCGGGCGTTGAGGGTCAGTTCACCGATCTAGAGGGTTATTTTGCGGCTGTGCTCGATCGATCGCCCGCGATTAACAATATGATGTTGGTGGGTCACAACACCGTCCGCTCGCTTGTGCTTGGTCAGGAGAAACGGGCTCCTTCACCAACAGAACTGCAATGTATGCGCGACCACGTCAGTCTTGCTTTGGAACAAGGAGCCTGCGGTTTTTCGTCGGGCTTAATCTACCGACCCGGTCGCTGGAGTGCTACTGATGAGGTCACAGAGTTGGCGAAGATGGCCGCTCCCTACGATGCCCTTTACACGACGCACATGCGCAACGAAGGTGATCGCTTGCTCGAAGCGATAGAAGAAAGCCTTTTGATTGGGAAAGACAGCGGAGTGCATTTGCATATTTCGCATCACAAATCAGCGGGTAAGGCTAATTGGGGGAAGGTCAAGCTGTCACTGGCTCGGGTGGATGAGGCTATCGCCGAGGGCCAAAGGGTGACATTAGATGTGTACCCGTACACGGCCGGCAGTGGCCGGATGATCGAGTATTTTAATTTGCAGAACATTGATACCCAGCTGGCATCGGTTGTGCGCATAGCCAGTTGTCCAGCGTTTCGGCAATACGAAGGCCGCATGTTGGAAGATATTGCTCATGACGAAAATACCGAGCTTGAAGAATTGACGCTGCGTATTCTTACCGCGCCGGAAGGCGATCGTACCTTATGCATCCACTTCATCATTGACGAGGCAGATGTTGAAACCAACTTACGTCATGCCGACATGATGGTGGGTAGCGATGGCATACCCGACCTGAGTGGTCGACCGCATCCTCGCTTGTTCGGAACTTTCCCCCGGGTTTTAGGGCATTATGTGCGCGACCGAGGTTTACTGCCGTTGACCGAGGCTGTGCGCCGGATGACGTCTTTGTCGGCTCAGACTTTTGGTTTGCACGAACGCGGCGTCCTCAAACCGGGCTTTTGGGCCGACCTGATGTTGTTCCGCCCTGATGCGATCATTGACCGCGCGACCTATGATGAACCTAAAGTTGAGCCAGTTGGTATTGAGCTTGTGGTAGTCAACGGAACGATGGCTTACCGACGTGGGGAGCATACCGGGGCGGGCACTGGTCAGATGTTGCGTTATCGTCGCGACAGTTTTTGAAATCAATCGATAGGAGGATCGCTATGGCGTTTTTGCGCAGAGAACTAACAGATCACGTACTCACCCTTACGATGTCCAGTCCGGATACGCGTAATGCGCTGACCGGAGCGGAGCAGTTCGAGGACTTTGTCCAAACCTGTGCCGAGATTAATGACGACATGTCAATTCGCGCGGTGGTGTTGACCGGGGAGGGCTCTGCGTTCTGTGCGGGGGGTAATGTCAAAGATATGCGTGACCGCGCGGGAATGTTTAGTGGCGATCCCTTCGACCAAGCCAGCGCATATCGGATGGGCATTCAGCGTATTCCCCGGGCGATTCAGAGCTTGAACGTACCCATTATTGCCGCTGTTAACGGGCCCGCTGTGGGTGCTGGGTGCGATTTAGCGACGATGTGTGATATCCGTGTTGCCAGCACCAAGGCCATGTTTGCCGAAAGCTTTGTTCAACTTGGGCTTATTCCAGGCGATGGTGGTGCATGGTTTTTACCTCGGGCGGTAGGGTTTTCTAACGCAAGCCTTATGGCGCTAACAGGAGATCCGGTCAAAGCCGAGGAAGCGCTGCGGATTGGTCTTGTATCTCAGGTGGTTGAGGTTGAGGAGCTGCTGATTACCGCTCAACGTATCGCGTCGCGCATCGCAGCTAATCCGCCACACGCCGTGCGCCTAACAAAGCAGCTATTGCGCGGCAGCGAGCGCAGTAGTTTAGACGAAATGCTCGATAAGTCAGCGGCTTTTCAGGCCGTGTGCCATGCCGAGCCTGACCACCATGAAGCGATCGCCGCGTTTTTTGACAAGCGTTCAGGTAATTACCGGCAAGATTAGTAGGCAGGTAGTGCCGGCCAAAACTCGAGTGTCTCGGGGTTGGACGCTTGAAGCATGGAGCTCATAAACGCCGGTCAGCAGTTGCCCCCGGTGTTTAGAGCCACTTAACTGCGCGAATGAGTTCGCTGTCAAAGTCGAAGGCGTCATAAAGGCTGCGGGCTCGGTGGTTGTCGCTGAACACATGCAGGGTCAATGTCCGTGCACCGTGAGCGCGCACGCACTGCTCGGTATGGGTAAGCAGTTTACGACCGATGCCCAAGCCGCGCGCTTCTGCGTTGACCACCAACGCCTCTAAATGGGCACTGGGTTCATGGCTGAACAGTTCTTCGCGCAGCGTGATCATGGCCAACCCGAGAACGGTCTGTGGTTGTTTGGGATCAATCGCAACCTCTATGAATGAGTCGGGCTTTTTTCCAGCAAGTATTGCGGTCATCAATTCAAGATCGCTGGCCCAAAGCTGTTCGGGTTGGCGATTACTGGGGATGTCAAAGTCCGCCAGTTGCGGCAACATGTGCGCCAATGTGGCGGCGTCCTCTGGCTCAGCGGGTCTGAAAGTTATTTCGATGGTTTGGTTCATAAGATATATAACCGCGGATAGAGAGTTAGTAGCAGTGAGCGAAATTAGTTTTGCGCTCTATGATTAATAAAATAAGGGTGGCCTTTGAGTAACCTGACTCAAACATTTTCTGGCCGTACGGCGGTGACGCTAGTGGTCGCCAATATGATCGGCACGGGCGTTTTCACCAGTTTGGGTTATCAGTTGCTGGATATTCGTTCCGCTCCTGTGATTCTGCTGTTGTGGATTTTGGGTGGCGTCATTGCGTTGTGTGGAGCGCTTTGTTACGCGGAACTGGGAGCGGCACTGCCTCGATCCGGTGGCGAGTATAACTTTGTTGGCCGTATCTATCACCCTGCGGCGGGCTTCGTTTCGGGTTGGGTATCGATCACTGTTGGCTTTTCGGCTCCTACGGCTGCGGTGGCGATCGCCTCGGCCAAGTACGCCCAGACAGTTTGGCCCAGTGTTTCGGAAACGGGCGTGGCCGTCGCCTTGGTATTGCTCACCGGTGCGATCCATCTCGGCAGTCGCCGTGGCAGCGCGCTGTTCCAGCAAAGTATTACTGCGGTGAAAGTGCTAGTGATCTTAGCGTTGGTAGCTGCCGTATGGATGACTATTCCAAGTTGGCAGCCGCTACGTTGGGCGCCACAGCTCGAGGATATCTCGTTGATTGGAACGGGCGGTTTTGCGATTGCACTCATATTCGTCAACTACGCCTATACCGGCTGGAATGCTGCCACCTACATAGGAGGGGAGTTCCGCGACCCAGGCAAGCAACTGCCGCGTGCTTTGATCACTGCGACAGCATTGGTGACACTGCTGTACTTGTTATTACACGTAATGTTTTTGTCAGCCGCCCCCATGGATTCGATGGCTGGTCGAGTTGAAATCGGGTTTGTGGTGGCCGAACATGCCTTTGGGGCGGACGCGGCTAAATTTATCGGTGCAATACTTGCGCTGCTCTTGGTCTCGACCATCAGTGCTATGTTGCTGGCGGGTCCGCGAGCACTGTATGTCATCGGTCGCGACTTCCCGGCCTTCGGCTGGTTGGGCAAAGAAAATCGTTTCGCTGTTCCTGCCAATGCGGTGGTTTTACAGATGGCACTGACCGTGGTGCTAATCGTGACATCGACTTTCGACTCGATCATTATCTTTTCTGGCGCTATCCTTGCCTTTAACTCCCTTATGACGGTGCTCGGTGTCTGGGTGCTACGCATCCGCGAGCCTGAGCTTGCGCGGCCTTTCCGAGTGCCAATGTTTCCGCTGCCACTAGTCGTGTTCGGTGCGTTATCGCTATGGACTTTGGTGCATTTGCTCGAGCAACGTCCCTACGAGGGTGCCGCGGCAGCGGCGTTAATCGCGGCGGGCCTGCTGGTTTATTTTCTAACACGAAAACTTCAAACCTCTAACTAGATTTATAAATAGAACGGAGTCAGCTATGACGGTATTACTGGAAACTCTCGACCGCGGTATTGCGACCTTAACCATGAACCGGCCGGAGGCACGCAATGCTATGAGTGGCGAAATGATTGCGGCGTTATTAGAGGCGCTGCCACGTCTGGGTGCAGATAACAGTGTTCGCTGTGTGGTGCTGACCGGCGCCGGGGGTGCTTTTTGCGCAGGTGGGGATGTAAAAGGATTTGCAGCCGGTGGCGGCGGCGGCACGCCGCCTACGTTAGAGCAGCGCGCCCAGACCTTGCGGCCCGGTTTCGAGGTCGCGCGTCTGCTGCATGAACTGCCCAAACCAACTCTCGCCGCGATCCCTGGGGCTGCAGCAGGTGCTGGCCTGTCCTTGGCGCTGGCCTGCGATCTGCGGATAGCGGTCGACAGTGCCAAAATGACCACGGCGTTCGCGAAAGTCGGGCTTTCCGGTGATTATGGTATGTCGTATTTTTTGCCATTGTTGGTGGGGCAGTCGAAAGCGCGGGAGTTGCTGTTCTCTGCGCCTCTGGTGACGGGTGTGGAGGCGTTGGCGCTGGGTTTAATTAACCGCGCGGTCAGCGCCGACGATTACGAAGCAGCGGTGCAGGCTTGGGCGACAGAACTGAGTCAGGGCGCTACGGTAGCGATCGGTTACATGAAAAAGAATCTCAACAGCGCCGCTACCAGTACTTTGAGCGAATTGCTGGATCGAGAAGCCGCGCACATGGCGCGTTGTTTTACCACTCAAGATCATAAGCAAGCAGTCCAGGCGTTTGTCGCTAAAGAAGCCCCCATATTCGCCGGGGAGTAGCCCGTGGAGTTAGCATATCGAGGCAGCGTTAATCGCTGGGAGTGTGACGAAAATGACCACCTCAACGTGCGATTTTGCGAAGAAAAAATTTGGCAAACGCTGGTGGGCGGGTTGCTGCAACTGGGCGCAATTACCGAAGTTGAGGTGGATGAATTGCCGGCGCGGATAACGTGTCAGCATCTGCGCTTCCAGCAGGAGGCGCGCATTGCAACGCCTATCTCAGGTTTTATAAGTGTGCTGCCGAGCGCTGCATCGACGCAATTTAATGTGTTGGCGCAGCTGCGTCATGGCGTCAGCGATGAGCCGTTGTGCAGTTCTTTGTTCGCCGTGAGCGGACTGGATTGCGCGACAGCGGAAATTGGTCAATTGGAGTTCGCACACAGCCTGCCAAAGGGTATCGAGTCGGATTTGTCGTATCATGTGCTGGATCTGCCCGCTGCGTTAGCAAAGGGTTTTGTAGTGACCGGTCGTGGAGTGATTCAACGTATTGAATGCGCAAGCAATGGGTTGTTGCTGCCTCATAATTATATGGCGCGCACATCCGATTCGATGCCCAACCTATGGACCTATCTTGCCGGTGATGAGCGCGTCAGCGATGCGGAAGGTGGCGCGGTTGTAGAATTTCGGCGGCAGTATCATCAACCGCTGCGTGATAAGCAGGCTTTTATTGTGGTTTCGGGGCTGCTGGGTGCGCGGGGAAAAATCCAAAGATTTGGGCACATGATGTTCAATTCCGGCACCCAAGCGTGCTGCGCGTCGGCGCAGGCGGTTTCGGTGCGTATGGATTTAAACGCGAGAAAAGCCATTGCCCTTGCAGATGAGGACTTAGCAGCTCTACTGCAGAAGCAGGTTCAACCTCTTTAGCTTTCTGGATACGTCTATGACAATTTATGAACAGGGATTGGCGCAAAATTCGGCAAACTTCACGCCATTGTCGCCACTGTCGCTGCTGCGCCGGGCGGCATCAATCTATCCTGACAAAACGGCGGTGATTCACCAGCAACGCAGGCTCACCTGGGGCGAAGTGTTTTATCGCTGTCAGCGCGTCGCGTCGACGTTAGCTAAACGCGGTATTGGCAAGGGCGATACGGTAGCGATTCTCAGTGCAAACACGCCGGAAATGTTTGAGGCGCATTTTGCAGTACCCATGGCCGGGGCAGTATTAAACGCCATCAATATGCGCTTGGACGCGGCTACTGTCAGTTTTATTCTGCAGCATGGCGAAGCGAAACTGTTAATGGTAGACAAAGAGTTCGGGCCGCTGGCGCAGTCGGCGCTAGAGCGCATGAGTTCTCCACCGGCTATCGTGCACATCGATGATCCAAGCTGCGATATTGGGCACTTGGTTGGCAGTGAAAGCTACGCTGACCTGATCAGTGCGGGCGAGCCAGGTGAGATCGGCGTGGACGCTACGGATTACTTGCCGGATGATGAGTGGGACGCGATCGCGTTGAATTACACCTCCGGAACCACGGGCAACCCGAAAGGCGTGGTCTATCATCATCGAGGTGCTTATTTGAACGCGGTGTCCAATGCATTGAGTTGGCACATGGGCGACCACCCGGTGTATTTGTGGACTCTGCCTATGTTCCATTGCAATGGCTGGTGTTTCCCCTGGACGTTGGCGGCGAATGCGGGTGTGTCCGTGTGCTTGCGTCAGGTTCGTGATGATGCCGTTTATGAAGCGATAGCCGAGCATAAGGTGACACACTTTTGTGGTGCGCCAATAGTATTGAATACGTTGCTCGCAGCCGACGAAAGACTCAAGGCCCTGGTCACCCATGAGGTTAAGGTAATGACGGCAGGCGCGCCGCCTCCTGCTTCAATTATCCAAGGTATGCAGGCTCAGGGTATCGATGTGACCCACGTTTATGGGCTTACAGAAACCTATGGCCCAGTGACACTGTGCGCCTGGCGTGAAGATCTGTGGGGTTCGCGGAATCCTGCAGACCAAGCCGAGTTAAAAGCCCGACAAGGCGTCGGAGCGCCGATGCTCGAAGGCCTCATGGTGGCCGATCCAGAAACGCTATTACCGGTGGCGAGAGACGGACAGACCATGGGCGAGGTCATGATGCGCGGCAACAATGTGATGAAGGGTTATCTGAAAAACCATGCGGCAACCGACGAGGCTTTTGCGGGCGGTTGGTTTCATTCCGGCGACTTGGCAGTTTGGTTCGAAGACGGATATATAAAAATTATGGATCGTTCTAAAGACATCATAATTTCCGGTGGCGAGAATATTTCCAGCATCGAAATAGAGGATGTTTTGTACCGACACGAACTCATTTCAGAAGCTGCCGTCGTGGCGCGGTCCGATGAAAAATGGGGTGAAACGCCCTGCGCCTTTGTCACTTTGGTGGCCGATGCCGAACCGCTATCAGAACAGCAGGTGATCGACTATTGCGCAGACAATCTGGCGCGGTTCAAATTACCGAAAACAGTGGTGTTTATGGATTTACCGAAAACCTCCACGGGCAAAGTGCAGAAATTTGCGCTGCGCGAAATTGCCGAAGGCTTGCCCACGTAATGCCAAAGAAAATGCTCGCATTCGCGACGCTGGTGCTCGCGGTTATTCTCAGCGCGGTGTATTTGCCGGTGGCGGAGATGCTGATCGGACTCTTTGATTGGGTCGATGCCAATCGCAGTATTTCTTGGCTTGTGTATATCGTGTTTTATGTGTTGGCGACGGTGCTGGTGTTGCCCGGTAGTTTGCTGACATTAGCTGCGGGGTTTTTGTTTGGTTTGGGCTATGGGTTTGCCATAGTCTCCTTTGCCAGTACCACTGGCGCGACCTGCGCGTTTTTGGTGGGGCGGTTTCTTGCGCGAGATTGGGTCGCCGCGAAGCTGCAGGCATTGCCGCGATTTTCAGCCCTAGACAAAGCGGTGGGTGAACAGGGGGCTGTGGTGGTTCTGCTGACCCGTCTATCGCCACTCTTTCCGTTTAGTTTGTCCAATTACGGCTTTGGACTGACTCGTGTAAAGCTCGGTCATTACGTGCTGGCGTCGTGGCTGGGGATGATTCCGGGTACGGTTCTGTACGTGTATCTTGGTTCTATTGCCTCTAACCTAACCAGCATTTTTACCGGCGATTTGGCTGATCTTCCGGCGAGCAATTGGTTGTTTTATCTGGGTTTGGTGGCGACCGTTGTGCTCACGATTGCGATTACCCGTATTGCGACCCGGGCGCTCAACAGCAAGCTGGAAGAAGCGCATGCTGGAGACATAGGATGAGTTATCCCGGAGTGGACTATGACGTTGCGGCTTGGCAATTGCTGTCCCCAGCTGATTATGTCAATCCGCAGCCGCAGCCGGGGTATCACTTGGTGGTGGTGGGTGCCGGGCCGGCCGGGCTCATCAGTGCGATTGGCGCGGCGGGGCTTGGTGCCAAGGTCGCGTTGGTGGAACGCCATCGCATGGGCGGAGACTGTCTAAATGTCGGCTGCATGCCATCTAAGTCGTTGCTCGCGTTTACTGAGCACGCAGAAAATCCGGATTTTGACCAAGCCTTTGCGTGGCTGCGTCAGGTGCGAGCTGAAATAGCGCCGCATGATTCGGTTGAGCGTTATACGGCCGCCGGAGTGGACGTATTTTTGGGTGACGGTGTGTTCAACGAGAGCGGGCACGTCTGCGTCGGCGGCGCTGTCCTTAAGGGTCGACGTGTTGCGATTTGTACCGGTGCTCGAGCCGCGGTGCCGCCGATCCCGGGACTGCGAGAAAGCGATCCACTGACCAACGAAACGGTCTTCGATTTGCGCGAGAAGCCGCAATCTTTAGCCATCCTCGGTGCCGGAGCCATAGGGTGTGAGCTCGCCCAAGCATTTGCGCGTTTGGGTGTGCGGGTCGAATTATTCGATTTAGCCGATCGCGTTCTGCCGAACGAAAACCGACTAGCCTCGGTAACGCTGGCGCAAGCGCTGGCCGCCGATGGGGTTTCATTACACCTAGGCAGTGCCGTACAGGAAGTAGTGGGGTCAGGGCGCATAGTCACAGAACAGGGCAGCGTCGAATGTGATCGGGTGCTGGTGGCATTAGGGCGACAGCCTAACACCGAAGGTATGAACCTCTCTGCGGCGTCGGTGCAGATCGATGAGCGCGGATTTATCGTTAGCGATGCCAAATTACGCACTACCAACAAAAAAATTTTTGCTGCCGGGGATTGCACAGCGACACTGCAGTTCACCCATCACGCTGATGCGCAGGCGCGCGCCTTAATACAAAACGCCCTGTTTCTGCCCACTGCAAAAATTGACGCACTCGTTATTCCGCACTGTACCTACACGCGGCCCGAAGTGGCCTCAGTAGGTTTAAGTCAAGAACAATTGCAGGCCAGTGGAACGCCGTATGACGAATACGAATTTTATTTCGATGAATTGGATCGCACCAAAGCCATGCAGTTTCCCGATGATATGGCCAGAGCCGCTAAAGGCTATGTTCAGGTGTTCACGGTGCAGGGCAAAGACAAGATTCTTGGCGCAGCAATTGTGGGCGCTGACGCCGGCGAACTGCTCGCGCCGATTTGTTTGCTGATGACTCAGAACTTGGGTCTATCCGCTGCTCAACGTACCGTATTCAGCTATCCTACGCGCAGCGAATACCTCAAACGTCTGGGGGACGCCTACAACCGCAATCGTATGACCCCTGCGGTGGCGCGGGTGTTTCAGCGCTGGTTAGCGCTAATTCAACCTAAGCGCTGAGTAAACTAGGAGGAAGTGATGCGGCATGTCGCATTAATCTTAGCTCTGTGCTGCGGCCTTGTCGGTTGCTCGAGCGGTTCTGAGCAAGCGGTAAAAACCCAGCCTACTGGCAGTGTGTATCAGATGATGACGCATTATTTGGAGCCTGCGGCTGACAAGATTTGGGGTTCGGCCGGATTTGTCATCACGGCAGATGGTGAAGTGGATCTGCAACCCACCACCGATGACGGGTGGTTTGCTGTAGAGCATGCGGCGACAGTGGTGGCCGAAGGCGGCAATTTGCTCATGCTGGAGGGTTACGCTGTTGATCGTGACGATTGGGTTGAATATGCCCAGGGTCTAAGCAGAGCTGCCTTGAAGGCGCGAACGGCCGCCGAACAACAGGATGCCGATCTATTATTCGCCGCTGGCGGCGAGGTCTACAGTGTGTGCAAGGCGTGTCATAACCGTTATATAAATGAGATGGCAGAATGACGGACCTACATAATGCTGAATTGTCGACGAAGGCGCTCGTCCGCATAACGATCGCAACCCTCGTGAGCGCTTTGCTGGCGCTGTTTTTGTTTGTTTTGCCTGCTGAATTCGATACCGACCCTACCGGCGTCGGTGAATTGTTGGGCATCAAAGGTATGGCTGGGTATTCCGTTGGTGCGTTATCTGTGCAGCCACAAGCCTACGTCGATGATGCTCGAGAGTTTGAGCTCGGTCCTTTTGAGTCAATAGAATACAAGTACCTGCTGGCCGCTGGCCAAAGTCTGGTGTTTTCCTGGCAAGCGCGGACCCTTGATGGCCAGCTGAGTGAGGTGGTTTATGATTTTCATAGCGAAGAAACAGGCACGGACCCTGAAGACGCTGTAAGTTTTGATATCGGCCGTGATACTCAGCGGCAGGGCAGCTACGTGGCGCCCTTTGGCGGTATCCATGGCTGGTATTGGGAAAACCGCGGCACCGAACTGGTTACTGTCAGGCTTAACAGCTCGGGTTTCTACGCCGCCGCAAAAGTCTATAGCGCAGCCGGGGAAGTCGAAGTCGATTTGGCCGAGTCGAATGCTTTGAAAGACGAGGGGGGCGAGCTTAAGCCCCCTCGTTGAGCCGGCGTAATGCGCCTAGGCTGCGCTCTCGATTAACGTGCCAGTGCCTAAACCGCCACCGCAGCACATGGCGATTACGCCATAACGACCACCAGTGCGCTGAAGTTCGTAAACCGCCTTGGTGATAAGAAAGCAGCCTGTTGCGCCCAGCGGGTGGCCCAGCGCAATGGCACCACCGTTCGGATTCACCTTGGCCATGTCGGCGCCAACTTCCTTAGCCCAAGACAGCACCACTGAGGCGAAGGCTTCGTTCACTTCGAACACGTCGATTTCGTCGATGCTCAACCCTGTCTGATCCAGCATTTTCTGAGTTGCGGGGATAGGGCCTTCCAGCATGATCACCGGGTCGCAGCCGACGAGTGCGGAGGCGCGAATCGTCGCTAATGGCTTTAGTCCCAGCTCTTTGGCTTTGCGTGCGCTCATCATTAACACAGCCGCCGCGCCATCGGCGATCTGCGATGATGTGCCGGCGGTGTGTAGGCCGTCCTCGCGGGCAACCGGCTTGAGTTGGGCCAGCGCTTCCATGCTTGTGTCCCGGGGCACCTCGTCGCGGTTGACGCTGACGATTTGGTCGGTGCGCTCGAAATTTTCATCCATGACCGGCGCCTCGATCGGAATGATTTGGCTGTCGAAATAACCGGCTTCGATCGCTGTTTTGGCGCGCTCTTGGGACTGCAGTCCGAAGCCGTCGGTGTCTTCTCTGTTCAATTGGTATTTCTCTGCCAGACGCTCAGCACCCTCGAATTGGCTAGTGAATTCGTGTTGTTCGAAATAGCTGCGTGATATCGGCTTGCCCATTTTTTTGTCGCGGCCGACCGCATCGCTGCCAATAGGCAGCCGTGTCATGTTTTCTACGCCACAGGCCATAACCACATCGGCATGACCCGAGGCGATCATGCTGTGCGCTAGCGTTGTGGATTGCTGTGATGAGCCACATTGGGAATCTATTGTGATACAAGGTGTTTCTATGGCGCCGCCGCTGGCCAGCCAAGCGGTGCGGGTGACGTTCATGCCCTGAGCTGCGACTTTGTTTATGCAACCGCCGACCACCTGATCCACTGTAGATGACGCAATGTCGTTGCGCGCCAATAACCCCGTCATAACCTGACCGAGCACGTCCGTGGGATGGGCGCCGCCCAGACTGCCGTTCTTGCGACCTACGGGTGACCGCGCTGCGTCAACGATGACCACATCTTCCATGTTATCTCTCCTATTGCTATTCGACGTTGAATTTATGACTCGTTCCAGTGCTGGATTCGCTGCTGTAAATCGGGACGTTGGCGTTCGTCCGGCTTAGCTGATGCCGACCCAATGTAAACGAATCCAGCAACGCGTTCACCCACGTTAAGCCCCAGTTTCTGATCTATGACCTCGTCGTAGGCATACCATTCGGTCAACCATTGCGCCGCAAAACCCATGAGGTTGGCGGCAATTAATAGATTTTGACAGGCTGCACCTGCAGACAGTAGCTGCTCCCATTCGGGAATTCTGGACTGTGCTTGCACACTGCTAATGACGGCTATAACCAGTGGCGCGCGCACAAACCGGCCGCGTTCTGCCTCGATTGCAGGGAGTGGTGCCTCCGGCTTTAACTCGTGAAAGCGCTGGGCGAGGTGCTCACCAAAAGCCTCGCGGCCATCGTCTTGAAAACAGATAAAGCGCCACGGGCCGAGTTTACCGTGATCCGGCACTCGGGCGGCCGCGTGCAAAAGTTGATCGATCTGCGCTTGGTCTGGGCCAGGTGCTTGCAGATCCATGGCTCGTACCGAGCGGCGCTGACTAATCTGCTCGAAAGCTGAAAGCTGAGGGTTTGGATACACGATGAAAAATCCTAAAACCAAGAGTGTAGCTGGGTTGGCGGATGTTGGCATCTATTGCCGGTTGTGCGGCCGCACTGGGTCTGCTCAAATGACTGCCCAATAGAAAACGAATTCAGGGAGCGGTAATGGCGGTTACAGGCAATTTTTCAGGCAAGAAAGCCCTAGTGTTTGGTGGTACGTCAGGGATCGGCTTGGCGGTGGTTCATCGGCTGTGTGAGCAGGGTGCTGAGGTGGTGGCAATCAGCCGGGATCCAAGCAAAGCCGGCGATCTTGCAGGGGTAACTCTGGCGGCCTGTGATGTGCGTGATACCGATGCCTTGGCAGAACTGCTCGCCGCACATGCGCCGATCGACCTGTTGATCAGTGCGGCGACAGGCGGTAGCCGTGCTGCCGGCCCGTTCCTGCAGATGGACTTAGCCGCCTATCAAGCGTCGTTCGATAAGCTTTGGGGCTATACCAATATCGTTCGATTAGGGACAGAGTATTTGAGCGAAAAGGGCGCCATTGTGCTGGTCAGCGGTGCGCCTGCGCGACGCGCCAAGCCCGGCCAAGCTGCGTTGGCTTCTGTTGGCGGTGCGGTTGAGCAGTTCGCGCGCGCGGTAGCGCCGGAATTGGTGCCGCGTCGCATTAATGTAGTCTCACCCGGCGTAATCGACACGCCTATGTTTGGTCCGGATGCGGCCGCGCGTGAAAAAATGCTTGGCGCGGCTACCGCAAAAAATCTTATTCCCCGTGCGGGAACGCCCGATGAAGTGGCCGAAGCAGTGATGTTTGTGGCGGGTAACGAGTTCGTTACGGGAACAACGGTAGAGGTCGACGGCGGCTGGATTTTAAGCTGATCCGAAGCGTTGGCCTAGAGCGTTGCGGTATTGGTTGGTAGCCCGAGGAATAATCGGCCGGCGGTTTCAAGTGTGCTTGGCGCCACCATGATGTGCTGACTGGCCACGTGAACGTCGCGAAAATGCCGCTGCAGGTTCGATGATTGATACACCGAAACCCCACCCGCTAGGTTATAGGCACAATCTACGACCTTGGTACTCGCCATCACCGCATGGGTTATGGATAAGCGCAAATTGCGGCGCTGTTCGATGTCGACTGTCTGGCCCGCTGTCGCGCGAGTCCAGGCCTCGCTAAGGCTGTCGTAATAAAAAGCTCGGGCGCTGCGCAGCGTCGCCTCGGCCTCTGCGATCTGCATTTGGGTATATCCGCGCTCAGCAATAGGGGCGCTGCTGCCAGCGCGCTTCTTGTCTTGCGCCAATTCGACAAAGTTATCCAAAGCGGCGCGGGCAATGCCCATACTTACCGCAGCGATGCCGAGCGCTAATAAGGTGAAATTTGGAAATTGGAACAGTGGCGTATCGGGCATTTTATCAACTTCAAGGCCGACGATATGCGCGCTCGGCACGCGGCAGTCGTTGATGCGAAAATCAGTGCTGCCAGTACCCTTAAGGCCCGACGAATGCCAGGTGTCCAGAAACTCTACCGAACTTTGCGGCACCAGACACATGTGGGCTCTAGGCTTGGCATCGGCAGCCTGTAGAGGGTCGGTTAACAAACTGCCGGCAAGCACCCAATCGGCATTTTGAGTGCCGGAGCCCCACTGCCAGTGACCATTTAAGACATACTCATTTTCGCTCTTGACCGCATTGCCGTTGGGTGCGAAGACGCCTGCGATCATGGTGTCGGGGGTGCTGAACATTTCCCGAGCTACAGAAGTCTCGATTCGCGCAAGCGCCGAACCGCTTGTCGCAGCGATAAAAGCCACCCACGCGCAGGCCGCGTCGCCCTGAGCTAAGGTCTCGAAGACCTCACTGCTGACTATCGGCGAGGTTTCTGAGCCGCCTAAGGTCTGCGGAACAAACATACGGTAAATGCCAGCTTGGGCCATGGCTTTGGAGACATCCATCGGTAAGCGCCGCGCGCCCTCAAATTCGTCACTGCGCTGGGAAAATGCTTGGGCAAGCTTTTGCGCATTCGTCAGTAAAGAATTGCTCATACAGCGGCCTTGGAACGATCAATGAGTCAAAAAGTAGCCACTTAACTGGTAGCCAGTTAGCAGAAAGCCTGCAGCCATGATGACAATGTTGGCAATAATGGCCTGTCTTGTGAAGTAGCGATGGCGCCGCCATATTATCAAACCCAACACCATGGCCAGCAGGGCTAATAGCTGGCCGACCTCTACGCCGAGATTAAACGCCAGTAAGTTGCCCAACAGCCCGTCTTGGTCCAGAGCCAATTCCTGCAATTTGGTGGCGAGACCAAAGCCGTGGGCTAGTCCGAATGCGAAAACCATAGGTTGCGGCTTAATGGTCAAACCCAGACGCTGACAGCCCCCTAAGTTATCAAAGGCTTTGTAGACCACAGAGAAACCGATCAGTGCGTCCACTAAATAAATGTTTGCTTCGATGTTAAACCAAACACCTGCGATCAGCGTCAGGCTGTGGCCGATGGCGAACAATGTCACATAGATACCAACATCGCGAATCTGTGAAACGAAAAATATGACACCGCCCAAAAACAGCAAATGGTCGTAACCGGTGACCATGTGTTTAGCGCCCAGATAGGCGTAGGGCCAGAACTGCAAGCCCTGCTTGCTTTGTAAAAAGCTGGCGTCACCCTCGGCGACCCCATGACCGAACGCATAACTTGCAAACAGCAGGGTCATGCTTAACCCGAATAGGGTCTGAAATGTTCGAAATGGCGCCGTGCTAGTTAGCATCTGTGATGATGGGTTGGTTGAATTCCACCAAGTTGCCACTTGGGTCGTGAACAAAGATTTGCCGGCAGACGCCGGTGATTTCGCCCACGCTACGTGGTTCTATGTTGTGTTCCTGCAAGCGTTTCAGCAGTCCGTCCGCATCGCTTATCAGAAAAGCATAGTGTTGCTCCGGTAGTGGCTCGCCGCTTGATTTAGCGAGTAAATGTACCTGTTGTTGGCCTGTTTGCAGCCATGCACCGTCGAAGCCTAGGTCCGGCCTCGGGAGCTTGGCCAAGCCTAATACATTGCAGTAAAAGCGTTCGGCT
>TARA_B100000963_G_scaffold41570_1_pt1 | contig 46313 bp, 46 predicted proteins | sample TARA_B100000963 | Tara Oceans TARA_B100000963 (sample SAMEA2622097) | marine metagenome | biome: marine biome (ENVO:00000447); feature: surface water layer (ENVO:00002042); material: "saline water (ENVO:00002010), including plankton (ENVO:xxxxxxxx)" | depth 5 m | reverse complement strand
TATAAATTACTAACAAAATTGAACATATTTTTTGCATACAAATTTGAGGCTGAGTTTGGGAGTTTATTCAAAATATTACTATCTCCCATTACTTTTACTCCATTATGATCAATAATTTCATTTACTTTTGTGAGTTCGGAATTTCCTCCCTGCGAAGCTGCCAGATCATAAATTAAAGAACCACTCTGCATCACATCAATCATATCTTTTTTAATAATTAAAGGGGCTTTTTTACCAGGGATCAAGGCAGTGCATATTACGATATCAATTTTTTTTAAAGTTTCTTTTAATAAGTTTTCTTGTTTTTTTTTAAAATCTTCAGATGCTTCTTTTGCATATCCACCTTCTGTCTCTAAATTTTCTGCACCCTCAACAATAAGAAATTTTCCACCTAAGCTTTCAACTTGTTCCTTTGATGCTATTCTTACATCTGTTGCATAAACTATAGCACCCATTCTTTTTGCTGTTGCAATAGCTTGTAAACCTGCAACACCTGCTCCAACTACTAGCACCTTAGCTGCTGGAATTGTTCCTGCCGCAGTCATCATCATAGGAATGGCTTTTTGATAATATGCAAATGAGTCTACAACTGCTTTATAACCTGCTAAATTTGCTTGAGATGAAAGTATATCCATTGATTGTGCTCTGGTAATTCTTGGTAAAAGTTCAAGAGAAAAGCAATTTATTTTTTTATGTAAAAGTTTTTTTAATTTTTCATTATTAGAGTAAGGGTTTAGAACTCCAATTATAATCTGTTCACTTTTTAATTTTTCAAAATATTTTTCATTGATTAAATTCATTTGTAAAATTAAATCAGCTTCTAGTAATACTTTTTCATTATTTTCCAACATTTCTGCCCCTTCATTGCTAAATTCTTTATCAGAAATGCCCAAATGCTCTCCATATCCTTTGGGTAAAATTATATTTAGATCAAATGACTTATATTTTTTAATTATTTCTGGTGTCACAGCAATACGTTGCTCTAAAATTAAATTTTCTTTGATTGAACCTATTTTCATTTATAAAAGAAAGATTGCCATTAAAACCAAAACACTAATTACTGCAATTGTTCCCCAAAGAACAAATTTAGTAAAATTATTCCACGTATTTTTATGGTTTTCATCGTCCATAAAATTATTTTTGTCTTGCTTTAAATTTTGGATTTTTTTTATTTATTATGTAAACTCTTCCTCTTCTTCTCACAAGTTTTGAATTAAGGTCTCTTTTCTTTAATGATTTTAGTGAGCTGGCAATTTTCATAATTATTTTTTTAACTCTTAATAAACGAAGCTATATAATCTTTCAAACTTTTTTTTCCGTATCTTTTAATTATTTTATTATTTAATGATACATTTGTAAGTACTGAAGCATACCTTTCGCCCTCTCTTTTAGGCAAAAACCTTATTTTTTTATTAAACATTTTTGCCACATCAATAATGGAGTAAATATTTTTATTTGAGATACTATAATGTTTGCATTTATTTTTTTTCCATGCTTCAAAGCATACTTTAATTGTATCATTAATATGTGTAAATCTTCTGGTTTGACTGCCCGGTTTAACAACAGTTAAAAATTTTTCGTTTTTAAATTGGTGTTCAAAAATACCAATAACAGTCGCCATATCACCAACTTTAATTTGACCTGGGCCATAAACATTGAAAAAATAGACAACTTCATATTTAAAATTAAACCATTTTTTCAGATTTTCCAATAATTCTAGATTTTTTGCCTTGGTAAAAGCATATGGTGAGAGGTTTTTATCATTACCGTCATTTCCTAAACTTGCAGAGGTTGCTGAATAAATAAGTTTAATTTTATTTTTCAGACAGAATTTAAAAACAGACTTTGATCCAATCGAATTAGATTGATAACATTCGTCAAATTTTTTAAAGCTTTGATAAATTCTTGCGAACTCTCCAAAATGAAAGACAGATTTAATTTTGTTTTTCATATTTTTCAAAGATTTTTCAATATCTTCTGTATGGGCTTCTAGATATTTAATTCTATTATTATTAACATGATTTTTTTTACTTCCAGTGCTGTAGTTATCTAAACTTATGATGTTATATTTAGTTTTTTTTATTAAAGTCTTAATAAGATTTGACCCAACAAAACCTGCGCCACCAGTTACAACCAAAATGTTTTTCATTAAGAATAGCCTGGCAATGTCCTACTCTTCCATGTCTTAAGACAAAGTACCATCGGCGCTGAAAGGCTTGACTTCCGAGTTCGGAATGGGATCGGGTATTTCCCTTTCGCAATAATTACCAGGCAGATTTAAATAATTTAAAATTTGTGATAAATCAACTCAATTTTTTTATTTAAAAATTGAAAATATACGAAAAAACTAAGAATGTGTTAAAAATATCAATAAAAGGTATTAATTATATAATTATTAATAGGATATTTGTTATAATATGAATTTTACATATTTAGGAATTTTCTATCTTTTTTTTTTATTATTATCAATCTATATATCAAAAAAGTTAAGTTTTTTTGATCTACCTAATAAAAGAAAGCTTCATAAAAAAAAAATTGTTAATACATCTGGAGTAACATTTTATTTATTTCTATTTATACTGATAACAAATTTTGAAATTTCATATGAAATTGAAGAAATTACATTTTTAGGTTTTTTAGTAGTTGCATGTGGATTTTTAGATGACCAAAAAGAATTAACACCAGGTGTAAAATTAATTTTAATTTTAATTCCTGTAATTTATCTAATTAATAAAGGTTACTTTTTAGATGATCTTGGAGAATACGAATTAATTGGAAAAATATATCTAGGAAAATTTAGCTTTCTGTTTACCCTGCTAGCATGTGGTTTGTTGATAAATAGCTATAATTATGTTGATGGTATAGATGGATTATTGTTAGGAATTTTTATAATTGGAATTTGTTACTTGTGTATTTTAAACCAGGATGAAAATTTCTTAATATTTTGTAAAATTTTATTGATACCAACATTTATAAATATTATTTTTAATTTTATTCCTAATTATTCTTTTAAAATACTAATGGGCGATGGTGGAAGTTTATTTATAGGTTTTTTAATAGGTTTTCTGCTAATTATTAACTATAAAATATATAATGTTCATCCCGCATTCTTGATTTGGGTCTGTTGGTATCCTGTTTATGATTTTCTATATGTGACAATCTTTAGAATTAAAAATAAAATTAATTTTTACAAACCTGATAACATTCATTTTCACCATATAGTACTTAAATACGTTAAAAATTCACATTTGAAAGCTTCTTTTTTGATTTACTCATTGAACATTATTATTATTTTATTAGGATATTATATAACGTTACATGTTGGGAAAATATATTCTTTGATAAGTTTTATGCTATTTTTTATTTTTTTTTCTTTATTAAGATACTTTGTGAGAAATATTTGATTTATTTAAAATAATAAAATTTATATAAATTCCGAGAGGTGTATAATATACAAAATTCATCCAATTATTAAAAAAATTACCGGACGGAATCAATGGAAAGAGTGAGATTAGGAAACAAGTTAAAAGTAAAAATTCTCCTTTTTCTCTGTCAGTTATAGTATTATTACGAAATTTATAGCTTAATAAAATTAGAATTTTTTTTAAAATTATAATTAAAAATGAAGTTGGTATTAGAATACCCAAAACACCGGTCTCTGATAGTAGCTGTATATATGTATTATGTGGATGTGTAGTACATGCATATAAAATGTTATAGTTTTTTCTGGAACAGAGGTTTCTAAAATTGTTTGGTCCAGAACCTATTAAAACATTATCAGAAAAAATTTTTAGTGCTGAAACAGCATGGGCGTTATGTTGTTTTGAAAAGAAAACAATTTCTCTGTTATCTCCTTTGTCAGTGATAAATTTATTAGTAATCTGATAATAGGTTTGGTCGATCAATCTATACTTAATATCTTTGTTAGCATAAAGAAATATAATTACAAAAAAAGCAAATCCAAAAAAACAAAAAAAGAATTTTCTAGGATCATCAATTAAAACAAATGAAGAAAAAAAAATGATTAAAAAATAAAAAAAGGCAACCCTTTCACCAGAAAGAATTATTACAATCGAGGAAAAGATTAAAACAATTATCAAAAATGGACTTATTTTTTTTTTTGTATTTTGATCAGAAAAAAAAAACATGGCTAAAACAAGTGGCAACAGTCTTGATAAGAAAGATCCAATTATCATTTCATCACCAAATAAACCACTTAATCTGTCTGATCTAATTGAATTACCAATAAAATATTTTTTGCTACAAATTAGTCCTTCCTTTAAATTAAAATCATAGTTGAATTTGAAAGGTTCAAGACAATATTTTTTAAATAAGAACTCATATATTCCACTTATTGATAAAAATAAAAATATAAACAAAAAACTATAAAAAAGTATGTTAAAAAATTTTTTTTCTGAATTAATTAACCATGATATCGATAAAGCAAAAATTAAAAACCTAATATAAAATAAAGAAGATTTTAACGAGAATAATTTAAATTCCGATGCTAATGCGCTTATTATTATAAAAATCCAAAAAACAAAAATTAATTTGACTAATTTTAAATTTAAGAACTCTTTTTTTTCATTTAAGCTAGAAGAAAAAAGAAAAGAAAAAATAATTATTAACGAAATTATCTCAAGTATAAATATTGAAAAAACAAAACTTAGAGGTATTAAAAATAATAAGAAGCTAAAAAAAAATATTTTGTTATTTTTACTTATCAATTGCACAATAAATGTCTTATACTAAAGTTTTTTTTAATTACAATTTTATTAAAATATACTTTGTGTTATTTAAAATATTTAACTAAAAATTTTACTCTCTAGATACTCTTTAGATATTTATTTTGAAAAAATTTTATTTGTTTTTTAGAAATTTTATATGGACTTGCATTATTTAAGTGTACTTCTTTATACCATTCAATGGTGATCTTTATACTTTCATTAAAACTCAAAATAGGTTTCCATTTTAAAATTTTTCTAGCTTTCAATATGCTTAAAAAGAGATTTTTATGTTCAATAAATTTTTTATTATTGCTGTTATTGTTTATAAATTCACCATTTCCCCAAATTTCAATTGACTTTTGAACTAATTCTCTAACTTTTTTACATGATGAAATATTTGGTCCAAAATTATATTCACCTGAATATAATTTTGGATATTTGTATGTTAGTTTTGCGAGCATCATATAACCAATAATTGGTTCCAAAACATGTTGCCATGGTCTTATGAAGTTTGGATTTCTTAAAATAATTTTTTTATTTTTTAGTAAACTATTAATTATGTCAGGAATTAACCTATTTTTTGAAAAATCTCCACCACCTATTACATTTCCAGCTCTACAAGAAGCAACTCCGATATAATTATTTAAATAAAAAGATTTTTTGTAAGATTTAAGTATTAGTTCTACACTGGCTTTAGATGCGCTATACGGGTCATTGCCACCAATTTCGTCTGTTTCTTTAAATAATTTAATTTTATCATTATTCTTATAAACTTTATCAGTCGTTATTATAATTAAAGATTTTACAAATTTGTTTCTTCTCACAATTTCTAAAAGGTTTAATGAACCAAGAATATTTGTTTTAAAAGTATTTAATGGATCTAAATATGAATTGATTACCAAAGGTTGTGCAGCCAAATGAAAAATTATTTCGGGTTTGCTTTTTTTGATTACTTTTTCAAAATCAGGATAATTATTTATATCAAAAAAATAGGTCTTAATTTTATTCTCTAGTTTAAAATTAAAAAACAATTTTTGGCTATTTTTTTTCATGCCACATGCGGTAACCTTAGCTCCCAGTAAACTTAGCCACAAACAAAGCCATGCTCCTTTAAAACCTGTGGCACCAGTTACTAAAATTTTTTTTTTTAAAAAAAATTTAAATAGATTTTTTTTATTTATTTTTTCCATTCTTTTTTTTTTAATTTTATGATTTTTTCAAACTCTTTTTTATCATTTGCTGTGTCCATACATTTCCAAAAACCATCATGCTTATATGCAACTAAGTGTCTATCAATAACTAAATTTTCTAGCGGGGATTTTTCTAAAATAATTTTTTTTCCAGACAAGTATTTAAAAAAAGTATTTTTAAAAATAAAAAAACCTCCATTAATCCATCTATTCTCAATTGGCTTTTCTATAAAACTAATAACATTATCATTTTTAATTTTTACTATTCCAAATCTTGGCCTTGGTTTAACGCAGCTTATAAGTCCTATTTTATTTTTTTTTTTAAATAATTTGTATTGTTTTTTTATGTTAATACTAGATAAACCATCACCATATGTAAGAAAAAAATCTCCTTTAATATAACTTTTAATTTTTTTTAATCTATCTCCTGTAAAAGATTTTAGTCCAGTATCAACTATTTTAATAGTTAATTTTTTATTATTTTTATTATTTTTAAAATAATTTAAAAATTTTTTTTTTTTATAACCAACACAAATTATAAATTCTCTTACGCCATAGTATGCATAATGATCAATAATATGGTGAATAATTGGTTTATTTCCAATTTTAATTAATGGTTTTGGTATTTTTTTTGTAAGTTCAGATAAACGTGTGCCTAGACCCCCCGCAAGTATAACTAAAGGTAAATTTTTCATACTTTGATCTATATTATAATTAAGAATCAGAATTATTTTTTTTTACAATTTGTTTATTTTAATTATATGATTAGATTATTTTTTTAATTTTTACTATCTGAAATTATACGAGTCAAAAAAGAATGTGTTATATTATTTATGTAAATTAAACACCCCATGCGAAAAATTTTAATTATAACACCTCACTTTTGGCCAGAAAATTTTCTAATTAATATTATTGCAAAAAAATTTGCTGAATTAAAAATAAAAACTACAATAGTAACTAGTTTTCCTAATTATCCTGGGGGAAAAATATTCAGCAAATATATAAATATAAAAAAACCATTTATAATTGAACATAAAGAAAATATTAAAATTATCAGATTCCCAATTTACCCTAGGAAGAGTGCTAATTCTTTCAACCTTACTTTAAATTATCTATCATTTATAAAAAATGGTTATCTCGCTCTTAAAAAATTAAATTTGAAAAATCAATTTGATAAAATTTTTGTTTATTCCGTTTCACCAATAACCTCGGCTTTTTTAGGAATTTATCTTAAAAACAAATATAAGAAAAAAATTTCATTATGGATCCAAGATTTGTGGCCAGAGAGTGTTAGGGCTACTGGTCACGTAAATAATTTTTTTTTAATATTTTTAATAGAATTAATCGTAAAATTTATTTATTCTAGAATGGATAATATAATTGTCCAATCAGAATACTTTATAAACGAAGTAAAAAAATATACAAAAAAAAAAATATATGTTGTTGAAAATTCTCATTTTTCAACAATATCTAAAAATAAATATAAAAAAATTTCAAGGAAAATAGATTTACTTCTTAAAGAAAAATTTTGTATTACTTTTTCTGGAAATATTGGGAAAGCTCAGTCAATAAAGACAATTCTTGATACAGCAAAAAAATTAGAAAATATAAAAAAAATTCATTTTTTAATTGTAGGAGGTGGCTCTGAAAAAGAAAATATTAAGGGATATATAAAAAAAAATGACATAAAAAATGTGACACTTTATGGTCCTGTAGATCCTAACTTGGCTTTAAAAATTTGTAAAAAAAGTAAAGGAGTTATTCTTTCTTTAGCTAATAAAAAAATATTTAAATTAACAATACCTAATAAATTTCAAACTTATTTAAATACTGGTGTACCTATACTATCTGCCGCTGAAGGTATAGTTAATGACATTGTAAAAAAAAATAAAATCGGTTTTACATCAAAAAATGAGTCTAGTGAAAAATTATCAATTAATATAAAAAAATTATATAAATTGGGTAAAGAGGAAAAACAAAAAATAAAATTAAATATGAATTTACTTTATAAAAAGAAGTTTAAGTTAGAAAATCAAGTACAGAAATTAATAAAAATTATTTTTAATGAGAAATAAAGTTTTAATATTAGGTGCAAATGGATTGATTGGTAGTAATATTTCAAAATTTTTGATGTTTAATAAAATAGAAACAATATGTGGGGTGAGAAATTATAAAAAAAAATTTTCTAATAAGTTAAAATATATTTTTTATGGAAATTTAGAGGATTCAAAAAATATTGATATTTTAAAAAAAAAAATTTTTTTGCTTAAACCTAACTTTATAATTAATTGTTGTGGCATCACAAAACATTATGAAAGAGAAAAATTTAAAATTAATTTTAATTTAGTAAAAAAAATTTTAAAATTAAATTTGAAATTTAAATTTATTCATCTTAGTACTGACTGTATATTTTCAGGAATTAAAGGTAACTATTATGAAAACTCTATTTCAGATGCTAAAGATGATTATGGAATTTCTAAAGCTAAAATAGAAAAATTTATTAAGAATAAAAAAAATATTTTAGTGCTTAGAACATCTACAATTGGTCACGAAGTAAATAAAAATAAAGGTTTACTAGAATGGTTTTTAAAAAATAATAATAAGAGGATTTTAGGTTTTAAAAATGCTATATTTTCAGGTCCAACAACTTTTGAACTTTCTAAAATAATATATAAGTATGTAATTAAAAAAAAAGTGTTAATAAATGGGATATATAATATAAGTTCTATGCCAATAAGTAAGTACGACTTACTTATGATTATAAAAAAAATATATAAAAAAAAAATTTTTATTAAGGAAAATACAACATTTAAGGTCAATAGAAGTTTAAATTGCTCAAAATTTATTAAAAAAACTAAATACAGAATAAAAGATTGGCACACACTAATTAAAGAAAGTAAAAGATTTAACAATGAAAGATTTTTTTAAAAATAAAAAAATATTAATTACTGGAGGCACAGGTTCTTTTGGTTCAACTTTTTTAAAATTTATTTTGAAAAATAAAATTTCGGAAGCAAGAGTATTTAGTAGAGATGAAAAGAAACAAGAAGATTTAAGAAATAAAATCAATAACCATAAAGTAAAGTTTTATATCGGTGATACTAGAAATTTTGAAAGTATTGATGAAGCATCTAAAGGAATAGATTTTGTTTTTCAAGCAGCTGCTTTAAAACAAGTGCCATCGTGTGAATTTTATCCTTTGGAGGCAGTAAATACTAATATTATCGGCACAAAAAATGTAATAAATGCAGCGATAAAAAATAAAGTTAAAAAATTAGTGCTTTTGAGCACAGATAAAGCAGTTTATCCTATAAACGCAATGGGAATGTCTAAAGCGTTAGCCGAAAAAGTTTTAATAGCTAAATCAAAAACTCTAAAAAAAAATGAAACATTATTATGTATCACTAGATATGGTAATGTAATGAATTCTAGAGGCTCAGTAATTCCTAAATTTGTAGATCAAATAAGATCAAATAAAGAAATTACGATAACAGATCCTCATATGACTAGATATATTATGAGTTTAGATGAATCTGTTAAATTAGTTCAACATGCAATGATGAAAGGAAAACAAGGAGATATTTTTGTACAAAAGTCACCTGCCACTTCAATTTTAAATTTAGCAAATGCTTTGAACAAACTGCTCAAAAAAAAATCGAAAATAAAAATTATTGGCGTTAGACATGGAGAAAAAAAACATGAGACTCTGGTATCATCTGAAGAAATGTCAAGAACAGTATCTGAAAAAAATTATTATAGGATCAAATCAGACAGTAGAGATCTCAACTACAACAAGTATTTTAATGATGGAAATACAAAATTTAATTTATTTAAAGAATATAACTCCTCAAATACCCATCAATTAAATTTAAATGAACTACAAAAAATACTTAAAAATACAGGATATAGTGAGGTAAATGTATAGGATAGTAACATTAATTGGTACAAGACCAGAAATAATAAAACTATCAGTGTTGATTAATAAAATGAATAATTATTTTCAAAATTTTATTATTCATACAGGTCAAAATTATGATTACACTTTAAATCGTATTTTTTTTAAAGATTTAAAACTTAATAAACCTCACTTTTTTTTAAATGTAAAAGATAAAAATCTTTCAAAGATGATTGCAAATATCATTTATAAAACAGACAGAATTTTAGAAAAATTGAAACCCGATGCAGTCTTAGTTTATGGTGATACAAATTCTAGCTTGGGTATAATTGCTGCCAAAAGAAGAAAAATACCAATTTTTCATCTTGAGGCAGGTAATAGATGTTTTGATCAAAGAGTCCCAGAGGAAATTAATAGAAAAATCGTAGACCACCTAAGTGATGTTAATATGGTTATTTCCAATAACGCAAAACAAAATTTACTCGATGAAGGAATAAATAAAGATTTCATATTTCATGTTGGATCAAATATGTTTGAAGTGGTAAATAAATTTCAAAGCCAAATTGATAAAAGTAAAATTTGTAATAGACTTAAATTGAATAAAAAAGGTTATATTCTTGTGAGCTTACATAGAGAGGAAAATGTAGACAGTAAAGAAAAATTGAGAAATATTCTTATTGGTCTTAATAAAATTTATGTCAAAAAAAGAGTGAAAATTATTATATCAACACACCCAAGAACTGCTAAAAATCTTAAAAAATTCAAGCTAAATTTCAAAAATTTAAGATTTCTGAAACCATTTGGATTTTTTGACTATTGTAACTTACAAATAAATTCATTGTGCACCATCTCTGATAGTGGAACCATATTCGAGGAGTCCTCTATACTAAATTTCCCAGCCATCACTGTAAGAGATTCACATGAAAGGCACGAAGGAATGGATGGTGGAACAGTTTTGGTTCACAGTGATTTTAACTTTGATTTTTTAAAGTCAATAAATATAGCAATCAAATTGAGAGAGAATGCGAGATTTAAAATAAACGACTATAATCAAAATTTTGTTTCAGAAAGAATTATTAATATTATTCAAAGCTATATCCCATATATAAATAATAAAGTATGGAAAAAAAATTAATTCATTAATTTATAAAAATTTTTCTCATTTGTGGAGTAATATAGCAGGAGAATAGAAATCAGAAAAAAACCGCTAAAATAACCACTACCAGATATCAATTGAGTTAAAACAATTGGAAATAGTAATATTTTTTTTTTGATGTTAACATCTGTTGTAAAAAATATTTTTGCTAGAATATAAAAAAATAGTAAAGAAAATATACCTAGTTCTGTTATAATTTTAAATAAATTAGATCTTCCAGACCACATATTTAAATCTCGGTCATTTTTCCTTGTTAGAAATTTTAAGTGTGGTATTTGAAAGTTATTTATACCATAGCCGTATGTTTGATTTTTAAAACTATAATAAGTCGTCTTAAAACTATCAAAATATAATTTAGATGTTAATTGTTCTGCACCTAAAAATAAATCCTCACTATTATTATTTTCATTTAAAATAAATTTTTCTGTTGGTGCTTTTAGTGATGTAATTCGAGTTTTACAATTACTTGAATTAAAGAAAATAAATAAAAAAATAAAAACTATGAATAAACTACTCAAAATATAAAGTTTATTTTTTTTTAAATTAATCAATAAAATTGATACTAGGAAAGCAATCAAAATCGATACAATCATAGTTAATGATATATATAAAAAAGACAAAAATAATGAAAAAATAAATCCTGAAATATTTTTAATGCTAATATTTTTGTTTAATAAAAAAAGAAAATAAAATGTCATTGATGGTAAAAAATACGCTATATGAGAATTTTCTGTGAATAAAAACTTAAACTTAAACAAAATAAAACTACAAGCAGTTTTAGACTTTATTATATTAAAATTTTCAGTAAAAAAAAAATTAAGTAAAAAAATTAAAAAAAATAAAATTAAAAAATAAATTAAGGATTTTTCAATAAATAAGTATATTTTTCTATTGTATATTTTAATTGAAATTGCTAATGACAAAAAAAGTAAAATAGATTGTAAATGTCGAGAATTTATCAATTCATTCTGATTTTTTAAAAAAAATAAAATTTCCTGAAAAGAAAAAATAAATAATAAAATAAAAAATAATAAATTATTTTTAGTTTTTAAATAAGTAATTTTTAAATTTAGAAAAACGAGCAAAATAATAGAAAATTTAGAAATTTGGTTTAGAATAAAGCTATCAAGCCTTAATACATTGCTAATTTCCCAAAAATATAATGCAAGTATTGAAGAAACTATGATGTAAACATTAATTAAATCTCTTTTTGTAAGCGAAATCAAATTTTAATTATTTTATTAATTATAAAAAGAAATAGGGGTAAAAAAAGTAAAAGTAAATAAAATATAATAGTATTATTTAATGAGTTGCCCATATGAATTAATCTCCAAACAAGAAGAAATGTTAAAAAACTTGTTAATGAGATTGAGCCTGTTAGATAATATATAATTTTCTCAAACAGAAAAAGACATGTAATAATTAGTATTAATATTGACGAACTTATATAAAAGTTATTACTATAATTTATAAATGAGATAATTCCTGGAGTAACAATTGAGCCGCGCATTTTATCTTTTGATTTTACTGTTTGATATTTTTGAATAAAATAATTTTGATAGGCATTTTTTTGTTTTATTAGATTAACATTCCTATCATCTACTAAAAGTACATTAAACAACCCATCAAACCCAACCCATCTATAAATAAATAATCTTTCAATTGCCCTTACATCGTAATTACTCGACTTTTTTAAAGTTGTGTTTTTTAAAGTTGTCGTTAACGAATTATTATCATTAAAATTCGCTACTCTCAAATAATTCACACTTATAACATTAACAAAGAAAAGTGTTAGAAGTAAAAATAGTAAAGAAATAATAACTAAAAAATTTTTATTAAAATAACGTTTTATTGTTGGATAAAAAATACTGAGTTCATGTAGAAGCATTGTTCTACTTAAAATAGAAAGATTCAAAAAAAATCCGTTTATTGCTGAAATAATTAATAAAAAAAATTTTTTTTTAAAGTCTTTTGCATTATCAACCAAAAGACAAATTAAAGAGCTAAAACTAAGAATTATGCAGATATAAAAAACTTTCTGGAGATAATTAGTTTCTAAAATTCCTTTTTGATAAATAGAGTACTTAATATTTAAAAAATATATTAATATAAAAATAGATAATATGGACAATGTTATAAGTTTGTTAAATTTGTTTAAGTAAAATTCTATATTTTTTAAGTTGTACCTCTCTGTTGTATTGAAAAAATTTATTTTGTTTAAAAAAATATAAAAAATATAAATTGTTAATATATTCAAAGAACTTATTAAAAGAGTTTTAGAATAAGTTTTTTCTTTTAAATTTATATTATCCAAATATAACATCTCTACCATAGTGGACGAAAGTAAATTGTTATAAAATGAGAAATAAGAAAATTTTAACCAAAACCCTAGGTATAAAAAAATTGTCAAATACAATATTGAATATGAATTCATTTTTTTTAAAGAAATATAAAAACAAATGCCAAATACACTGGAGAATAAAATATATTCAACTTTGAAATAATTTAATTTTAGTAAAACAATCAAAGATATAAAAAAGTGAAATATCAGAAATAAGTTGATAATATTAAGATTTTTAATTATTCTCACAGTAAGTTTTCACTTCTTTTTAAATAGATAATAATACTAAAAAAACTCATGAAAATTACGAAATAAAGAATATAAGAAATATTATAAAAATATAATGATAACAAAACTAATATCATGATCGAGGAAAAAAGAATATCTCGTTTATAAATTGAATTTTTATTTGAGTCAAAAATCTTAATTTGTCTAACAAATTGCGAAAATGATGAGAGTATCCCACAAAAAAATGAAACTATGAATATACTTTTAATATCTGATTGATTATAGGCAATTTGCAAATTTGTTTTTTCAAAGATTAATAAATAACAAAACATAATAAAATAACTTATATTAAGAATAGATAAGTAAAATGGTAAATCTTTTCTTGAATAAATATAAGATGGACCAATAGCATTCGCTATTAATGTTTGCGGCAAAGATAAAAATGCTAAGCCTAAAATAATCTCAGAGGAAGCTTTTTCAGAGAATGAATATAAAATGATTATTCTTAAAATTAAATTAAAGAAATTAAGTGAATAACTTGATATATAACTAAAATCTAAAAATTTGTTGAAGTTAATTTTTTCATAAGAAAAAAATTTTTTGTTCAAATCATCAAATATTAAATAATAAATTAAAACAATATAAAACAATGATAGAAAAATAATTAGTGTAATAAAAGATGAAATATGACCAAGATAGAAAATAACGTTAAATATTGTAAAAATAAAAATAATTAAATAAATATAATTTTTAATGATTTTGACTTGATTCTTTTTTTCTAATTTTACTAAAACAATATCAAATAACCATGTTGATCCAACAAAAAGTACAGTAAATACTGTTAAATAAAAATCAAATTTTTGAAATATTATTAAGGAAAAAATTAAAATTAGGAAAACAATAATTAACCTAATTTTAATTAAATTTAAAAAATAAATATTACTAAAATTTTTTAAAAGTTCATTTTTTTGATTTCCAGAGAATACTGAAAAAAAGAATAATGCCACAGAGGAAATGAATAGATAAGTATTTATAAAATCGTATTGTTTTTTAATAAATAGATTTAGAAATAATAAGTTAATAATATAACTATTTACTAAATATGAATATCTAAATGAAAAGTTAAAATTAAAATTTATATTAAGAACTTTTTTTTTATAATCATTTTTTTTGAGTGATAGATTCCAGATGCCATTCAAGTTTTTGGTAATATTTTCTTTCCATTTGAATTTCGAAAAACTGTAATTGTTCTTAATTTTGCATTTGTCAACATTATTTAAAAAATGATTAAATTTTTTTGCTATTTGATCTACGTTAAATGGATTGAAATAAATTGCTTGATTTTGAGTTAAATTTTTAAAATCGCACTTTTCAGAGCAAAAAAGAGGTTTTTTTGATTGCATAGCCTCCAAAATGGGGAAACCAAAACTTTCACATGATGAACAAAAAACAATTCCATCAACTTGACTCATTAACATTTTAATTTTACTTGAATTACAATTGTTTAGTATTTTGATAGAAATATTAGTCCCTAAAAACTTTTCACTCAATTTTAAAATTTTTATCTTTAATTGATAATCTGTATAATCTCCTGCAAAAATAATTTCTAAATTTAAATTGTGATTATTTTTATTAAATCTTAAAAGCCCCTCCATAAACTGTAAATGATTTTTATAAATTTCAAAGTTTGAAACATATAGTAATTTCAATATTTTATTTTTTTTTATCCGTGCAGTTATTTGAAATTTATTTGAGATACCGTGGGGAACTATATAAAAATTTTTATCTTTGACACTATATTTTTTTTCAATAAATTTTTTACAATAGCTGTTTAAATAAACTCTACCTATAGAATTTAAATATGAAATCTTGTAAAGGATACCAAGTATAAAAAATTTAAATGTTTTGATCGAAATACCATGTCTAATAATCTCGTAATTGTCAAAAGGCAAAAGATTTTGAAAAAAAATTATTGATTTTGGCGCAAAAATACTCACACCATCTAAAGAATAAAATGCATCATATTTTTTTAACAAATAATATAAATTAAAATAAAAAAATTTATAAATAAAACTTCCCGTAATAAAATTACAATTTTTAAATTTAATCTTTTTACTCGAACTTATTTTTATTTTTTTTGAAGTTTCTTTAGATATCCAAATTGTAATTTGTGAAAACTTTGAATGCTTACTGTAATTTATAAAGTTTTGAAGGTGAACTATACCTCCCTTAGATCTTATATTTACTGCATTTACACATAAATTCATATGGAATATAAGTTTGTTAAATTTTTATTTAAAAAAGTTTTTTTAAATATTCTATCAATGAAATTATGTAATAGAAATGAAATTAATTATTGTAAAATTTTATAGGTTATTTTTATTAATAAATTTATGGATTAGTAAAAACTTTTTTTACAGTGTTTGTTATTTTTATAGAATAGTTCATATAAAAGCTTTTAATTTTATTAAATCACTTAAAAAAGATTTCAGCCCGATTAGAGGAAAAATTGATTCAACTCTAGGAAAAATAGAAAATCTAGATAAAGAAATATTAATTAATAAAAAATATAAAAAATATTATTATTTAAAAAAAATGCCAAGTTTTTTAATAGATATTGTAAATTATAATAAAAATGAAATTATAGGATATTTAGGCAAAAATTTTGTTTATGAAAATCCTGGATATTATGAGACATTCGCAGTTCCCGATGATTTTAAACATTTTGATATTTACTCAAATGTTTGGCATTTAGACTCTGATACATATAAAGTACTAAAAGTATTTGTTTTAACTTGTGACGTTTCAATTAAAGATGGACCTCTAGTATACTTAGACAAATTTAATACAGAGAAAAATTGGGATCTATTATCGGAAAGAGGAAATAATAATGCAATCAAGGAATTTGGTGAACAAGAGAAATTTATAGGGGAGAAAGGAAATTATTTAATAATCGATACATCTAGAAATTTACATCGAGCAACTCCTCCTTCAAACATGCGAAGTATGATTTCATTATCATTATATCCTTCATTTGTGCCGTCCCAAGATATCAATAGATATGAATGGAAATTTTAAAAATTTAATTAAAAATAAATTATTCTCAATATTAAACCAAAAATTAGTTGATTATATTTATTTTATATATGGTTGTACTATAAGTAAGAAATCATATTCACAATTTGCAGAGGATTTACTTGTATGGAATTATTTTCAATATAAAAATATCAAAAAAGGAAAATATTTAGATATCGGTTCTTTCCATCCAGTTTGGATCTCTAATACACATTTGCTTCACAAAAAGGGCTTTGAAGGATATTGCATTGATTTATGTGAGGAAAAATTAAAATTTTTCAAATTTTTAAGAGGAAATAAGGTAAAAACTATCTGTGGTGCCGTTTCACCAGAGAAAAAAAAATTTATTGATTTTTATAAATTCTTAAAAAAACATAGTTTCTCTGAAATTGATACAATTTCAAAAGATACAGCAGATAGATATGCAAAGAAGTTTGGACTGAGTTATAAAATTTTAAAGATAAAAAATTACCATGTTGATGAAATTTTTAGAATTACAGGAAAAATAAATTTTTTGAATATTGATATTGAGGGGTTAGATAAAGAAGTTTTATTAAATTGTAATTTAAAGATAGCAGACCCAGAAATTGTGGTTTTTGAAGACAACTCAAACTTACTTGATGTTGATCCAGAGTTAGAGGAATTTTTAAAAGAAAATAACTATTTTAGATTATTTGTTACAAGATACTCAAAAGGTTTTGCAAAAAAATAAGTAAAGTTTTGTTAAAAATTCTATTAAATATTTAAAGTAGTATATTAATAGATATTAATTGTTTTTTTGATTATATTTATGAATGAATAATAGAACTTTTCATTTTTTTTACCAGCTAAAAAACTTCTAGCATTATTTTTAAATTCTTCAATTTTTTCAATATCAAAATCATTTAATTCTAAAGCGATTGACTTGTAATCTTTAAATTTTTTGAAATCAATATAAGTATTTGATGGTATCAAATCAGAAATATTTGGAGCACCAAGATAAATGGGTATCGTACCAACATAGAAACAATCGTAAATTTTTTCACTTACATAACCTGTTACCTCTGAATTTTCAAAACAAATCGAAAATTTATAATTTTTTAGGATTTCAAATTTTGAGTCACACACCCCTCGGTAAAGTTTGTTAATGTTTTTATAATTTTTAAGGTAAATCCAAGATAAATTATCTTTTGAAATTTTGTTCCAGTTTGTTCCATATAAATCTACATTAAAAAAACGATTTAAATTTAACAAAGCTTCTATTCTTTTTGAATATAATTCTTTTGAAGACATGCTTGATTTATTTCCATTGATAATTACCATTTCTTTCCTCTTATTATTTTTCCAATATTCATCGTGAACTTTTAAAAATGAATGTGGATGATAAAATAATTCCAACTTATTTTTATTAACTAAATTTTTATTATAACCATCACCTATTGTATTTAATAAAAAAACTTTTGAAAAAAAATTTGATATTTGTTCTAATGATTTATAAATTTTTTGGCCAATTAAAGGAGGTTCTAAAACAATGAAACCAGATAAATTTACATTTGTGAAATTTTTTAAATATTTATAATTATCTCGAATACCAAATGAAAAGTAATAATAATTTTTATAACATAAGTCGTTTTTAAAAAACTTATCAACTGTATGTACTGCTATATTGTATTTTGAAAAGTATTTTTTAATATTTATAAACGGTCTTAAAACGTGATCACGATTTAACTTATTATCTTTTTCATCAAATAATTTATTATCATAATATGATTTATATGGAGGATCAATTAATATGCACTTTGTCATAAGTTTTTATTTACTCGTATTAAATTTTTTATAGATCTAATTTTTAAATTCAGAAAAACAAAAAAAAAAATGAATAAACCTTTAACGCCTTTAAAATTATTTAGTAAAATTATCAAATTTTTGAAATTCAATTTATTCAGTTTTTCTGATGCTTGATCTATTTTATTTAATAAAATTAAATTTTTTATTATTGAAATATCATCTCTTATTTGCAAAACTTTTAAATCTTTCAAATTTTTATTATTTAAAAAATTCACAATATGATTTTTTTTTAAATAGTGATCAATCACAGAAAAAAAAGATGATTTTTTGATGGAATTTCTATGTGCATAAGATAATTGATTTGAAGAATGTCTATAATTTATTAATTTTTCAGGCAAAATCCCAATGCCATCTTCAAAATATGCCAGTCGTAACCACATATCTAAGTCAGCACTATCTCCATAATTTTCATTATTAAAATGATTAATTTTATATTTTTTTAATTTAACAACATCAAACATTGCGCTAGGTGTTATTAGAAAATTTGAATGTTTAATAATATATTTGAATAAATCTATTTGATTAATTGTTTTTCTGTTATTAACTTTTTTACTAGATAAAATTTTTCCAATAACCTTATCTTTACTATTAATTATGTACCCATCAGTAAGTGTAGCTAAAATATTTTTATTTTGAAAGAAATCTATCTGTTTTTTAATAATATTTGAATGATAAATATCATCAGAATGGTAAATACAAGCAAAATTTGAGCTAAAATCTTTAATGCAATTGTTATAATTTTCTTCAGCAGAAGTATTTTTGTTAGCTATATTTATAATTATTTTTTCTGATTGAAATTTATTAATAATATCTAATGTATTATCATCAGAACAGTTATCGTAAACCTTTATAATTAAATTTTTATAAGTTTGATTTAATAGACTTTGAATTGTTTTTTGTATTGTTTTTTCTGAATTGTATGTTGGAACATATACGGTAACCAAAGGATTATGATGCATTAATCGAAAATTTTTAATTTTTTAAAAAGATTCTCAAATCGTTTAGCATACGTATGATCTTTAATCGTTCTTTGATAACCTTTTTCAGAAATACTTTCTATCAAGGGCTGTCTTTCCAGATAATAAAAAATTTTGTTTATTAAATCCTCAATACTTCCAAAAATTGCTATTTCTTCCCTAAAATTATAAAATAGTTCTAATCCATCAATATAATAAGTTAATTGAAATCCTCCACATCCATTAATCTCAAAAACCCTACCTTTTAGTTGTTCAGCATTTTTTCCTGATCTTATAGAATTTATTAATCCCCTAGAAGTTGTTAGTAAATATCTAACATCCCAAGAAATTGTATTACTTAAATTCAAATTAATTTTTGATTTGTTAAATATTTTAATCATCTCTTCATGACTAACAGTTCCATTGGGCCATCCATATCCAAATACTTGAACGTTAATATTTTTTGATTTTAATTTATTAAGAACCCATTCTCTATGTGGATGCCAAGATCCAACAAATGACACATCATAAGTTTTTTGTTCATTAGGAATTTTTTTATATATATTTTCATTGCAAGCATAAGGAAAATAAATTTTGTTATTTTTTGAGTCTAAATCTTTTGCATAAATATCTGTTGTGGTATGAAAATCAAAAAATTTAGACCAATAATTTGTGTAATCTTTTCTCCAAGTGTCATCATGGAATAAACAAATAGTTTTAGATAATTTTTGAATATTCTCTAGTACGTTTTCTTCAAATTCATCTTTGTGAAGAGAAAAAATTACTAAATCAAAAGTTTTTTCTTTAACAACTGAAAGTATTTTTTGATTCATTTTTCCTTTTCCATATTTTTTTGCCTCTAAAAAAAAATCAAAAAATTCAATCTCATGATTTAATTTTTTAAGAGGTAAAAAAAAATTTCTATAATCATAAGAGTGGCCTCTTTTTTCATCTCCATATTCAAATTTTGGACAGGTAACTAGAATTTTCAATTTTTAACTTTTATTTATTGATGTATTCTTAAATCTAAGTAATAAGAATTAATCTATATCAATATCATTTAAATTGTCTATAAATTTATACCCAATACTATCTAACATGGTCTTGCTCACTTTGAGTTCTTCAATTTCTTTTAATAAATGAAATAAAAAAAAAGTTTTACATCCATAATTTAATGCATCAAAAAGTGATGTACTTATGCTTCCACAAGCATAAGAACAATTATGTTTTTTTATGGCTTCAAGTGGTGTTAATGAATTTTCAACAATTTTAACATTAGTAAGATTTAGTTGCTGGTATTCTTTATAAACATTATTCTTTAAAATATAATCTTGGGGATGAACTTTAATTGAGACTTTATCGAATTTTTTTGAGCATATTGTGATTGCTTTTTTAATCAAATTAATTTCTTCTTTTTGATATCCAAAACATTCAAAATTGCTTGCAAAAACTATTATGTTTTTGTTTTTAGTATTTAACATAATATCATCAGATATACATTTATATTTTTCTATTGGTAAATTTCTTTCAATTTCAAAATCAAAACGTGAATAAATTTTATCGATTAAACGATTTTTTATACTCAAATACATTATTCCTTCTTGGCCTTTTTTTGCAACTATTGGCAAATTAAAAATAAAAAAAATTAAATTAAGAATTTTAAGATAGATGCTTTGTTCCTTATTACTCTGATAATATTTATGATGATTAAAATAAAATCCTATACTCTCTGCAATTAAGTAATTTTTACCATTTTTAATTTTTATTTGTTTAGCTAAAATTGAGTTATTAATTTCATATTCACTTAAAATAAATAATTTATCTTTATCACAAAAATTTATTGCTTTTTTAATTTTATTGTTATGATTAATACATTTAAAATATAAATTAATTTTTTTATATCCACCACCACTTGATAAAGGATGTGCTTTTAAAAATATTTTATTATCAATTACATCTAAATTATAATAATGAGGTGATGAATTTAAAATATAATAAATTTCATTTTTAGGAATTTTGAATTTTTTTATAAAAAGCTTTGCAATCTGAATATGATAATTATTTTGTACTGAAAAATAGTGCATATTGATTAGGTATAAAAAATGTTAGGAAGTTTTAAATCGTTAAGATTTTTAACATTTTTAATATCTAAATCATGTGGAAGTTTATATTTTAATTTATCAACTTTTTTTACATCATTTTTATTAATGAAAGTAAATTCCATAACTTGAGGTATCAAAGTTTTATTAATATAAGTATACCCACAACAATTATTGGGATGAATATGACAAATATAAAAATCATTCAAGATCTTGTTAAATATATTCAAAAATAAATCTGCTCCAGCTTGTGAACCTAAATTATAAAAATCATGAAACTCTATAACTAATATTTTAAACTTTTGTAAAATATCCTTATCTAAATCTAATAAAACTTCATATTCACAACCCTCAATATCCATTTGTAATAATAGATTTTTTTGTTCATTTTTATTTTTTATTTTCAAATTTATCCAATCCTCTATTTTAATATTTTTATCATCAGTGAAAGTATTTATATTTTTATTTATAAAATCAAAATTTATATTACTTATATTTTCTTTTGTAATGGTACCGTCAGCAAGAAAACATTTAATATCTCTTTTTTTTAGGCAGTTTTCAAATATAGTGCTCTCTCCTACTCCAGGTGAGAAACAGTACTTAATATCATCCAACACATCTGGTATGAGGTAAGTACCATCACACTCTGAGTCACCAATACTTACAAGTTTATGTCCAGTATCAAAGATTTTAATTTTTTTCAAAAATTCTGAAACTTTTGAACTGTTGGATTTAAAAACATAAATATTAAAATAAGAAAGAATTTTTTTAATTATAATTTTAATATTCATTTAACTTTATAAAATTAGTTACTTTTTTTCTAAATTTATCTATTTGAAATTTGATGTTGTAATGATGATTTCCAATAAAAAAACCATTTTTATGTAAATAGTTTGCATTTTTCAGCTTTTTTGTTTTGGTATAATTAAAATATTTAATTGCCCTGTTTTTTAAAAAATTACCTGCAACAATTGGTCGAGTATCGATTTTATTTTTTTTTAAAAGTTTAATTATATCAGATCTTAGTATTTTTTTATTTCGTAGAATTAGAGAAAAACCAAACCAAGAGCTATTTGATACATCTTTTTGAATTATAAAGTCTTTGTTGTTTGAAAAAACTTTTTTAAAATAATTTGCATTTTCTCTTCTAATTTTTAAGAAGTTTTTAATTTTTTTCATTTGCTCTATTCCAACGACTGCGTTGAGCTCGGTTGGTCTTAGGTTATAACCTGGCAATACAAAAGAGAAGGAATCTTTAAAATCGTTACCTGTTTTGTTATATATTAAATTATTTTTAGGAAGATCTCGCAACCATCCATGAGCCCTTAAACTCAGCAATATTTGATATAATTCTTTGTTATCTGTACAAACTATTCCACCTTCAATTGTTGATATGTGATGTGAAAAAAAAGTAGAATATGTACTTAAATTTGAAAAATTTCCTATAACTTTACCATTGTATTCAGCTCCCAAAGCCTCTGCATTATCTTCAATTATATGAATTTTTTTTTTTGATATGATTTTTTTTATTTTATTATAATCATTAGGATTACCTAAAAGACTTACTAACAAAATTGCCCTTGTTTTTTTGCTTATACTTTTTTTTAAATCAGACAAATTATAATTCAAAGTATTTAAATCGATATCAACAAATTTTAATTTTAAGTTATATTGTTGCAATGGAAAAAAAGAGGTTGACCATGAAACGGCGGGAACTATAATTTCATCTCCAGCCTTTAGTGGATTTTTTTTTTTAAAAAAAAGTGATGCAGTAGCCAAAAGATTGGCGGAAGATCCAGAATTTACCATTAAAGCATACTTGCAATTTACAAATTGAGAAAATATTTTTTCAAATTTTTTTACATTTTTTCCCATTGTTAATTTTTTTGTTTTTAAAACTTGTTTAATTGCATTAACCTCTTTATTATCCCAAGAGTATGATGCTAAACTATAATTTTTATTTTTTTTCATATTCTTTTAAATAGAATTTATATGTTTGTCTGATTCCTTCATTAATTTCTGTTTTCGGAAACCAATTAAATTTTTTTTGGTATGATATATCTAAAAGTTTTCTTTTCATCCCAACTGGTCTTTTTTTATCAAATTTGAATTTACCTTCATATTTAATTACATCTGCAGTAAATTTATAATAATTTTTTATAGTAAAATCTTTTCCTGTTCCAATGTTCATAATAGTAGGAATTTTTCTAAAATTTTTTATTGCAAATAAAATAAATTTTACAAAATCAGAAACAAATAAAAATTCTCTTCTAGCTTTTCCATCTCCCCATATTTTAACAAATTTATGTTTCCTTATTTTTGCTTTATGTATTTTTTTTATTGTTGCTGCCACTAAATGAGATGAAGACTCTTTAAAGTTATCATATTTACCATATAAATTGCATGGTATTAAAGTTTTATAAAATCTATTTTTTTTTGATGATATATATTCACATAATTTCATTGCAGTTATTTTTGATAATGCATAACCTTCATTAGTCTCCTCTAATTTACCTGATAATAACATTCCTTCTTTAAGGTTTGATTTTATATTTTTTGGATACATGCAGGAACTAGCAATATTCAAAAAATTCCTAACATTACACTCATTTGCTGCTTTGATAATATTCAAATTAATAATCAGATTTTCTTGCAAGAAATCAACTGGATTATCAATGTTTGCTTGAATTCCTCCAACAAGAGATGCGAGATGAATAATAATATCTGGTTTATTTTTTTTTAAATAACTTTTAACTTTATTAATATTTTTTAAATTGAGTTGTTTTTTTGAAGGAGATAGAATTGTATATTTGTAGTAAGTAAGAGCATGATTTAAATTTTTTCCAACCATGCCTGACCCTCCGGTTATTAAAATTTTCATCTGTCCTATTTTTTTAAGATTTTATAATCTGACTTAATCATTTCCGAGCAAATTTTCTTAATAGATGTTTTTGGTTTCCACCCAAGATTTTTTTTTGCTTTTTTAAAATCTCCTAATAGAACATCAACTTCTGTTGGTCTAAAATATCTTTTATCAATTTTGATAATTACTTGATTTTTTTTTAAAAGCTTAGCTTTTTCACTATTTATTTTTTTCACATAACCAACTTCATTAAGTCCAGATCCTTTAAATCCTAGTATAAAACCCAATTCCTTAGTTGCCAATTTCAAAAAATTTCTAATTGTATAGTTTTTTCCAGATGCAATTACATAATCATCTGGGTTTTTCTGTTGCAACATTTTCCAAGCCATTTCCATATAATCTTTAGCATGTCCCCAGTCCCTTTTTGCATCTAAGTTACCTAGATAAAGATACTTTTCTAATCCTAAAACTATTTTACATAATCCTAAAGTTATTTTTCTTGTGACAAATGTCTCTCCACGTCTTGGTGACTCGTGATTAAATAAAATTCCATTGCAAATATATAATCCATAGGCTTCCCTGTAATTTATTGCAATCCAGTATGCAAATAATTTGGAAACTGCGTACGGAGACCTAGGATAAAATGGAGTTTTTTCATCTTGTATTTTTTTAGTTATTTTTCCGTATAACTCAGATGTAGATGCTTGATAATATTTGATTTTTTTTATTTTTTTTAGTTTTTTTATTTCCTCTAAAATTCTAATTGTACCAACTGCATTTACATCGGTTGTGTATGCTGGGATCTCAAAGGACACATTTACATGAGATTGAGCACCTAAATTATAAATTTCATCCGGTAAAGTTTGGTTAATTATTTTAGATAAACTTCCCCCGTCTGTTAGATCGCCATAGTGTAGTATAAAATGTTTATTTTTTTTTTGCACATTTTCAAAAATATGATCTATTCTTTCAGTGTTTAAACTTGAAGATCTTCTTTTAATTCCATGAACTTCGTAGCCTTTCTTTAATAAAATTTCTGATAAGTAAGATCCATCTTGGCCGGTAACTCCTGTTATTAACGCTTTTTTTTTTTTCATTTCAATTTTTATAACTTTCTAATAAAGTTTAATAATTCACTTTTATAGGAATTAAATAGTTTATCATCATCTAAATGATTTTTTTTACCACTTCCTATGCCTGATAAGTTCGTCAATGTGCTGTAATTGAGATTTTTTAAAAGATATTTTTTAGATTTAATTGCTATTTGATTATTTTTTTTCAACATAGACATGGGTATTTTATTTAAACTCTTAATGCCTGAAAAATTAATTATACCTGGCATTTTTCTAAACCATGGACTACCTGCTATAATAGTATAGTAACCTTTTAAAGATCTTTCTATTGCTATAGTTCCATTAATAGTTATTGGTAAAATCTGAAATTTATTGCTATTTTTAATTTTCTCATAATCTTTTGTAGAAATAAATTTGCAGCCGAAAGATTTTAATTGTTGGTAATAACTTTTGGATCTAAAGTTTGATACTTGTGTAGAGGATGAAAACCATGTGTATAATGATATTGCATCATGTTCTTTATAATAAATATTACCTGTAAATCCCAATTTTCTTATGTTAAATACCAAATCAATATAATTTTGATATTTGAAACCCTCAGGAGTAGTTGTTGCCTCGGGTTGATAGTTTGCTAATATAACTAATATAAGACTTCTTTTTTTGAAACTTAATTTTTCTGTATTCTTTTGAAGAAAATTTAAAGCCTTTTTCTGCTCTATTGTTTGTATTACATCTTGAAAAGGAAATTTTTTGTATGCAAATTCAAATATATTTTTTTTTTTTTTAAATAATATATTTTTTATAAAAGAATTTAAAAAACTTTTTAATTTATATAAAAGAAAAATTTTAAAGATAGAAAACCAAAAAAGCTTGTCTATATTGCTGTATGATGAATTATATTTGGGTTTTAGTTTTAGACTTTCATTTCTTATGAAATTATCGATTGATTCGTTGTGCATAAAATTTGAAAATTTTATTTTCGTTATCGTTCTTTTATTTATATTTTCACCTACTTTTAAAGGAATAAGTCTTCCACTAAATATATCAAAATAAAAATAATATTTCTTCCATCCTGACAATGTTGAGGCTATATCGCAAATTTCTGTGTCAAGATGATGACTTACCCCAGTATTAAAAAAAGCAATATTTTTTTTTTTATCAGAAAAATGATTTAGGGTTTCATAAATATTATATGATGTAATTGTTGCCTTTCTTATAAGTTGTTCGTATTTATCACCTCTAGAATTGTGTCTATTCCAAACAGAACTTGACATTTTTATTTTTTTTACAGTTCTCAAAAAATCAAATTTAGTTTCTGAGATTTTTTTTTTTACAAAATGGTTTATTTTATAATTTTTTCTTTTACCATTTGATAAAATCCACCATCCTCTTTCGTCAAAAAAAATGAAATTTTTATTGTTCCAGAAAATTTTTTTTTGATATTTGTTAAACCAGAAAAGAACTATTTTCATTTTATTAAAACTTTGTTTGCCTTTAATTCAATAACTTTATCACATAATTTTAAATTGTTAGAATTGTGCGTAGACATAAATATTGTTAAATTTTTATAATTAGTAAATATATTGCTTAAAACTTTTTTTTCAGTTTCCTCATCTAATGCATTAGTCGCTTCATCCATAATTAAAATTTCTTTTTTTTTATATAAAGCGCGTGCAATACCAATTCTTTGTTTTTGACCACCAGAAAGTTTTGAACCTCGCTCTCCAATATTAAATTTCAAACCTTCATTTTTTTCTTTAATAAATTTTTCTAACTCAGAATAAGCTATACACTTTTCTAAATAGCTAATATCGGTAGAATTTTTTTCTTCTCCAAAAGTAATATTTTCTGATATGCTGGATGATGTTAAAAAAATATTTTGGGGTATTAAAGCAATCTTTTTCTTCCAACTATTAATATTATTGTAATTTAATTGAGTTCCATCCACGCTAATCATTCCAGCTGATGGCTCTAAAAAACCCATTAAAATGTCTAAAAATGTAGATTTTCCTGCACCCGTAGCTCCTATTACGCCAATCTTTGATCCTTTTAAAACAACTAAATTTAGATTATCAAAAATTTGTTTGTCTTTTAAATATGAAAAAGAAACCTTTTCAAATTTTAAATTATTTATAAAGTTTATATTTTCATTAGGCTTACAACTTGTTGGTTTATCATTATTTTTATTATTGTTATAAAGCAAATCATATACATCAATAATATTTTGCTTATTTCCAACTATGTTAGCTATACTAATATATATCTGCTGACACAATGGTAACATTCTTTGAGCACCAATTGTTAAAAGTCCGATAGATGCCAATATTGTTTGATCACTTCCATATAATGATACGGAGAGTGCAATTAAAATAATTAAAATCATACCAAAACTTTCCAATAAAAAACGTGGTGATTGTGATATAAAGTTATTTTGTCCACTTACGTGTTGTAATTTAAAAAATGAGTTTTTATAATTTCGAATATATAATTTTTGATAACTTCCTAATAAAATATCCCTAAGTGATCCAAGTCCTTCTTGAATACTTTTTATATTTTCAGAAAATTTTTCGGCAATTATAATACTATTTTGTTTTAATTTTTTCTTACTTATAAGGTAAAGAAAAATATATGAAAGAATAAAACAACTAATTGATATTAGTGTTATTAATGGGCTATTAAACAATAATACAATTAAAATAGAAATTAAAATAGTAAATGATGTAATAGCGACAGTGCAAGACATCATGACGTTGGCTACAATTGAAACTTTCTGACTCATAGCACTAATAATTTTGTTACTTCCCATATTAACATGATTTTTAAAAGGCTGATAAAGTGTTACTTCAAAAATGTTTGCACTTATTTCTGTGGCTATCTTGTTTGAAATTTTAATAGAACTCCACATTAATTTTAATCTTAAAAAAGTTGTGATGATAATGGAAATAATAAATAATGACGCAATTACTTTTAAATCATCTGAATTAATACTTTTAAAAAAGAAGTTTAAAGCATCTGTATAAATTTTACTATTACTACTACCATCAATTAAAATATTTATTAAAGGTATCATTAATGATATGGTTATTGTTTCAGATAAAGATGTAAATAAAGTTAAAATTATTAAATAAACAAATTCAATTTTAATTTTTAAGTTTAAATTTTTAAAAATATATCTAAAAAGTTTAAACATTTATTTAAATTATTTTCTAATATATAAATTATTTTCTAAAAATTTTCTTAATTAATAAATCTTCAACTTTTTCAAAAATGAAATGTCCTAGGAAAATATGACATTCTTGAATTCTTGCTGTAATTTTTCCATTAACTATAATTTTTTCATTACAAAATTTTTTTGCTTTTCCACCATTATTGCCAAGAAATCCTATGGTATATATCTTCTGCTTATTTGCATATTTAAGTAGCTTAACAATATTTTCTGAATTTCCTGAAGTGCTAATAACTATTAGTAAATCTCCTTTTTGATGAAGTGCCCTAAATGGTCTTAAAAATATATCTGAGAAATCGTAATCATTACCACAAGCTGTGAGTGTTGAGGTATCTTGAGCAAGTGATATTACAGGATAAGGATTTCTATTTATTTTAGGTCTTAATCTTACAATAAATTCTGCAGCTAAATGTTGTGCATCTGCAGCTGATCCTCCATTACCACAAATCATAACTTTTTTTTTGGAAATCAAACATTTTGAGATTTTTTTAATTATTTTCTCGATTTTTTTTTCGTGAGCTATTAAACCTCTGTGATATTCAATATTTTTATTTAAATCATTGTTTAAATTGTTTTTGATTTTAATTTTATTAAACATTATTTAATATTGGTTCTGATTTTCTATTTTATCTTTATAAAAGTTTAAAGAAAATTTTAGTAGTTTTTTGTCGTAATTAAGTTTTAATTCATTGAGATTTTTATTTTTAGATTCAAAATTTTTCATAAATTCAGTGTTTATACCTAAAAATTTTCTTAAATGACTTTGAAAAGAATAATTTTGTAAATTTTCATAGCTTACAGTTATTGCGTTTTTATTTTTTTTAATTTCTGGTAAATTTTTTTGATAAAATAGAAGCCATTGTTCTAGCCAATAATTAATATCAAGTTTATTTAAAAATTTTCTTGGTAAAACCCAAGGCTTATGAGTATAGCCAAATTCATCATGACCCAAATATGACATATATTTTTTAGCAAAGTTATTTTTTTTTTGTATCTCACAAAAATTTCTATGTTGATTAAATAGAGAGAAAGCATGATGCGCTGGATTTCTTACTACAAATAAGAATTTTGCGTTTGGAAATATTTTGTTAATGAATTCTATTCTTTTATAATTGTTGTTATTTTTGCTTAAGTATCTATTTTTTTTTTTTACTTTTAGCAATAACCTTATGTAGTTCACCAATTCTTTTTGTAATTCATCTTGATTATATAATCTAAAAAAAATTTCATCAAATGCTTCTGGAGACATATCATTAATAAAAATTTTATCTTTGTGATATCTTTCTCTTAATCCAACCTTATTATATCTTTTAAAATATTCAGATATCGTTGGAGATGTTATAAATGGGAGGTTATAATATTGTAATGAAGCAAATATATTTGTTTTAAAAATTTCATTTAATAAATACGTGGTCCCTGACCTTGGTAAACCAGTTATAAAAATATGATCGCCTTTTGAACAATCATTTCCTTTTAAAATAAATTTTTTCTCTAGTTCAAATAAAGATTTTTTAATAATTTTATTTGGTAATATTAAATTGTGCAAAAATTTATTAAGAAAATTATAATCTTTCATAAAATTTTTTCTTTAAAATATGATATATAATTAAATAAATTGATACTTCAATTAAGCCTTTAACTGTAAAGAGAAATTCCATGTCACTTATAATATATTTAAGATACAAAAATGAGATTATCAAAAACAAAGTTAAAATTAATATAATTTTTGTTGAATTTATTAATAATAATTTTAAATTCTGAAAATATAAATATTCTAATTTTTTTTGATCTAATGCTGACTTAAAAATAGTAAATATTTTTTTTGTAAAGATTATATTTTTTTTTAATAAAACTATTAATTTGAGATTATAAATTATCTCATAAATTAATATTGAAAAAACTAATGTGTAAAAATGTATAATAATTAAGTTTAGTATTGTTTTATTTTATTATTTTTCTTATTTTTGATTTTTTGTATTAATCTTTTTATAGGAAACCACAGGATGCCAAATATTGCAGCAAATATTGCAATTATAACTCCTAATGTTGCAACAATAACGCCTCCCCCAACTCCTGGCCCTAAGTAAGCAAAGCTATCTACAGAAGTAAATATTAGCAAGATTGAGGATATAATAATTAATTGCATGCTTTATTTTTATAAAAATATCTAATTTTTTCAACATTTGTTTTGTCGTCAATTATTCTAGGCCACGACGTATAATAAACATTGCCTTTTTTATCAGTATTAACATATTCCCATTGTAAAAAATTATTTTTATCAAAAAAAAGTAGCCTACCATGATTTTGTTCATCGAGTAATATTGAATTATCATTTGTGGTTTCAGATAGTCCGCCTGTTATTGTTTTAAAGTTTAATTTTACCAATTCATTATCAAACCTAGTTTTAAATTTATTACCAATAAAATCATAAATTAATACTTCAGAATATTTAGCATTATCTAAAAAAGTATTATTATTATTAAATATAGTAATCTCATGATCAGAAATAATATCCACATCATGTTGTTGAAAGAAGGGTCCAGTGATATAATTTATAACCAAATCAGTACTAGGCCTATAATGTATTATTGATTCTAAGTGCCTCACACTTATAAATAAATCTCCTTTATCCCAGAACTCTGACTTTGTTTTTGCTACTTCAATATCATTTAAATGTATTGGATCAACGCTATTATCATAAAATAAGTTTTGTCCAATAATATTATTTTGTCCCAAAATTTCTGCTATAGATTTTCGAAAAATTATATTTCCTTTGTTATCAACTTTAATTATAGCATCATCTTTATAATCGAAGTTATTTGTTCCATAATGCTTTTTGTACAAATCTGAAGTTGGAAACATTCTTCCTCCTACCCAAAACCCAGATTTATTTGAATCGTAACTTATACTATGATGAAAAACCTCATCCTGATTAAGCCATATTAGATTGGAACATATGTCAATTTTAAATAATATTCTTGAACCAATGCTAACTAAACCACCATCTTCTAAATCTATAATCGGGTGTTGATATATAAATCTACTTAAAGAATTATCTCTTTTAAGATTTTTAAATTCAATTCTATCTGTGTTGATTTTATCTAACATAAAATTTATATCATGAGAAAATTTATGTATTATTTTAAAATCTTTAAGATCAATAATTTCCACAACTGATCTTGATAAATCTCCGTCATATCTGGGTAAAATAAGAATTGCATCTTTTTCTTTGAAATTAACCAATGAGAGTTGCTTTTTACCTTGATGTTTTGGTAAACTTTTTAATTTATCTATATTTAAAGTTTTTTTTTCAAGCATCTGTTTAAAATTTGATGGTGTTTCGGCCAGAAAAACTGCTATCTTCCTAAGTTGTGGAAACTTTGTTCCAGATCTAAAGTGGTGAACTAAAAGAGATCCATATAAAATTAAAATCAAGAAAAAAAGAACTAAAATTATATATAAAATCCAGATTTCAATTTTCTTAAACATTTTTTACCATACTGATCTTCCACCATCCATTATTAAGTTCTGTCCTGTCATATAACTTGATGCATCAGTTGCCAGAAATTGTATTGCTGACTTATATTCATTTTTTTTTGCCAGTCTATTTAATGGAATTAATTTTTTTAATTTATTTTTAAAATTTGTACCTTGATTTGAGTCTACAGGACCAGGGGATAATGCATTGCACCTCACATTTTTAGTATTCCAGTAAGTTGACAGGTATTTTGTAAGGCCAATAATTCCATGTTTTGTTACGGAATACATTACAGGTTTATAGCTACCTTTTAAATAAATTGAATGATTTGGAGCAATCAAAGATAAATCAGAAGCTATGTTTATTATTATGCCCCCTCCTTTTTTTGCCATCTGGCTACCAAAAAACTTGGAGCATAAAAAAGCTCCAGTTAAATTTACATCAATAAATCTGTTCCAGTTTTTCAAGCTAGTTTGCTCAATTTTACCACTATAGTCCATTTTATTTCCTTTTTTAACTTTAGAGTCTAATGCAGCATTATTAATTAAAACATTTACAAAATATTTTTTGTTAATAAGAAATTTATGTAGTTTTTTTACAGAATTTTCATTTGATACATCAAGTTTAAAATGAAGAATATTACTATTTTTATATTTTTTTTTTAATTTTTTTTTCAATAAAAAAATTTTTTTTTCGTTTATATCAGTGAGTATTATATTAGATTTTATATCCAACAGTGCTGAAGCATGTTGTTCTCCTAAAAGACCTCCAGCACCAGTTATAAGAGAATAGGTGTTATTTAAATAACTTAATTGGTTATTTTTTTTTTTCTGCATATGACAAAATCATAATTTCTTTTGAAAATTTGATCCACCTGCTAAATTTCTTAAATGAATCTGGAATAATTACTCTTGTTAAAAAAGATAAAAATTTAAATATATATGTTAAAAATCCATTTCCCCATAATATTGGTAGCTGTTTAAAACTTTCTACTTTAACATTTTTGAAACCATTTATTGAATGAATATCCTCACAGGAAGTTATAGTAAAAGGTGTTCTATGTGTGTAGTCTTCATAAAAGTTTTTATAAATATAATTCCATTCAGGTGTTAGATTTATGAACTTACCCTCAGGCTTTAAAAGTCTATTAGCTTCTAAAAAAATTTTTTCTGGAAAGTAAAAATGCTCAATGAATGACTTTGAAAAAATAACATCAAAAGAATTATCTTCCAGTGGAACTTTTTTATTTGATAAGTCGCAGATAATCACATTAATATCAAACTTTTCTTTAGCATAATATGATAAGTCTAAGCCTGTAACTTCCATTTCATTTTTTTTAAACTCGTTTATAAACTCACCTCTACCACAACCTAACTCTAAAATTTTACTTCCTTTATTAATTTTGAATCTTTTAATAATATATTTTACTAATTTACTTGGGTAAATTGTAAACGGTTTTTTCTTTTCATCATAAACAATATCTACGTACTGATTTTTAGAATGATCTGTTTTGTCCATTATCTAATACTATTGTTGAACCAGTTAATGATTTATTTTTTTTGTTAACAAGTAAACTACAAAGCTCATAAATATCATTTATTGAAATAAACTTTTTATTTGGCACATTTTTTTTTATAAATTCTAAGGTTTCTTTTTTATTCTTTTTTATTTTTTTTTCCCAAAGAGATCCTTTGAACATTACATTACCAAGAGCAATTGAATTAATTTTAATATTTGAAAAATCTGGATGGAAATTTATTAATTTTACAAAATGATTTAAAGAAGATTTTGCTAAAGAATAACCAATCGGTGCTCCAGGGATAACATATTTTCCACATATTGATGAAATACATATTATATCCATATACTTCTTATTAAATAATTTTTTTAAACCAAATATTAGATTTGTTGTTGAAAAGAAGTTGGTCTTATAAGCGTAATCAAAGTTTAGATCAGTTTTTGATTTTTTGCTATGACCATAATTACAAATTAGGATATCTAATTTTTTTTTTTGTTTTATTAATTTATTTCTTAATGACTTAATTTGAATTTCATCTGTCAAATCAGCTAAATAATATTTGCAGTTTCCAAGTTTAGATGAGGCTTTTTTTAAATTTTTTAAATTTGATCCATTTATAAGAACCTCATATTCGTCCTCTATAAATTTTTTTGCAAGGTTAAAGCCTATACCTCTTGTTGATCCTGAAATAAATACAGTTTTTTTTTTCATAAAAATTTTTCAATAAATTTCTTATTTATCAAAATTTCTTCAACATCATTTTTAATTTTTTTTGCTCTTGCTGTTTGAAAAATTAAAATTCCTTTATATTTAAGTTTTTTGATAATTTGAAAAAAAATATTAAAATTTGCATTACCATTACCTAATCTAACCGTTGTGCCTCCTAAAATTCTATCTTTTAAGTGTATATTTTTAATATATTTTCCATAAGTTGTGAGCTCCTCAGCTATATCATAACCTAATGATGCACTATTGCCTGTGTCGTAATTTATTCCATAATATTTTTTATCTAACATTTTAATAAATCTTAGTACATTTGAAGGATCATAATCTATTTCAAAAAGCACTTTAATATTATATTTTTTAAATAAATTTAAATTTTTGTTTAATATTTCTATTAAATTTTTTTCTTCTCTAAAGCTTTTTATTGATCCATTGTCAACAAGGGGAATAACAACGTACTTTATGCCTATTCGGTTTGCTGCTTTAATTAAGTCTTGAAAGTGAATTTGATATTCTTTATTTTTTTTTTTCCAAAATGGCTTTTCCATAAAACAATCACAAGTTATTGAGTATATATTTATTTTATGTTTTTTTTTTAATTGTAATATTTTCTTAAAATCAGTGAAAATTGGATTTTTATAAAATTTATAAATATCAATTGTCCACTCCATATATTTAAATTTATTTTCATTTAATATCTTAAATTCCTCTTTCCAATTTTTCCAAGGAAATGATTGAATTCTATTGTTCATAGGAATAGATAATCTTCCTTGCATTACGCCTAATCTCATTTTACAATTCTTCTACTATTTCTAAAAAACTTCCCTCAGGCGTTTGACAATATGTCATTTTTACTCTCCCATCTTTAGATATTTGTGGTGGTGAATTAAATTTTACTTTATGCATTTTAAGTTTTTTGCAAAGCTTATCAATATCTTTGACCGTAATTGATATGTGGGTGTAGCCTATAGAATTAGAAAAAGTTTTTTTTATTTTATTTTTTTTGGGTTTAAGAAAATGAAGTAATTCTAATAAATTTTTTTTTTTATCTTTTAGCTTTATAGTTCTGACTTTAGTGTTTTTGAGTTTTAAAATATTATCTATAGCATCTCCATACTCAATAATATCTTTGTAAACTTTAAAGCCAATGAGATCACACCAAAAATTTAAAGATTTTTTTATATTTTTTGTAACTAATCCAGTATGTCTAATTACTATCATTAAAATACTTATTAATATTTTTTTCTAAAATTAACATACCTTTTATTAAACTTTCTTTAGTAATAACTAATGGAGGGCCTATTTTTATAGATTCTCTACCTGTATGCACAATCAATAACCCATCATTAATGCATGCATTTGCTACTTTTTTTAACTTAGATAATAAATTTTTTTCTTTTTTAAATATAATTGCCCCTATTAAACCCATAGAATTGACTGCTAGTATGTTTTTCTTATTCTGATTGTAAATATTTCCTAGTAAATTTTTAAGTATTATTCCTTTATTCTTAGTTGAAGTAACTAAATTTTTATATTTAATTTCATCTATTACGGCTAAACCGGCTGCACATGAAACAGGATTTGCTGAGTGAGTACTACTCATGTCCCCAACACCAGGAAGATCTAATAATTTCTTTTTGCCAATTAAACCTGAAAGAGGAAAGCCACCACCCATCCCTTTTCCACAGCATATTAAATCAGGTTTTACGTTGTAGTATTCAAACCCGAATTTATAACCAGTTCTTGCAAAACCAGCTTGCATTTCGTCAAAACAAATTAAAATCTTATTTTTTTTACAGAATTTCTCTAGTTCTTTAATAAATTTTTTTGGATAAAAAATTGCACCCCAGCCTTGAAAACTCTCGAGCATCACACCTGAAATATCTTTTTTAAAATTTATTTTTTTTGACAATTTTGTAAGACTTTTTTTTAAAAAAATGACTGGATCTTCTTTTTCTAATTTCCATGGATAAGGAAAAGGTAAGTGAAAAATATTTGGATCTCTTAATCCAATCCATTTTTTTTGAGATAAATTTGAGCACATTAATTGAGCACCCATAGTCCTACCATGCCAATTTCCTTCAAAACAAATTATACCTGGTCCTTTTTTTTGATTTAATGCATATAATCTCATTATTTTTAAAGCTGCCTCTGTTGCCTCTGTTCCTGATGAAACTAGGAAAGCTTTTGAAAGGTTATTTCCAGTAAAATTAATTAACTTCTTTAAATATCTTTCTCTGATTTCAGTAAGATAATTATATGAATGAATTAAATCTTTTTTTATAGTTTTAATAACATACTTTTTTACTCTACTATTTGAATGACCGACATTTGAAACAAAAATTGTAGAGGTAAAATCAATTAATTTTCTATCATTTTGGTCAAAAACATAATAATCTTTTGCTTTAGTCCATAAAATTGGTAATTGACCATGCATAGATTTTGACTCATTTTTTTTAAGAGATTGAGAAATTTTATTTAGGTTTTTTTTCATTATTTACTAAATAATTGAGATAATCTAACTCTTGTTTAGAATCAATTTCTACTGCATGTTCCGTTTTAAAAGCAAAAGTTTTTTTATCAAAAAGTTTTTTATGTTTAACAATATAATTACAATTAAATATGTCAACTAAACCATTTGCTTGATATGTTTTGTTAAATCCCTGTCTTGGATTATTTAAATAATTTAAATCTACATTTAGGTTTTTCAAAGGAGTCAAAATATTATTTTTAATTTCAAAGGTCTTATATGAAGTTTCTGACATTTCATGTACTGATCTAAGTGAATTTACTTTCAAATCTAGAAAAGTTTTAATTGCATGGTCAATAATTTTAGCATTTCTGATTGGAGTGGTTGGTCTTAAGTTTACAATTATATCCACATCTTTAATTTTTTTTATAGCGTGAATAATCCATTCATAATCTGTCGAATTGTCTCTACTAATATATTTAGGTCTAAACAAGATTTTATCTGCACCATATGATTTTGCAATTTTTCCATATTTTTTTGAGTCTGTGGAAACAATTATTTTTTTAATAAATTTTGATTTTTTAGCAATTTTTATAGACCATGCTATAAGGGGTTTGTTACCAAGTTTTACTATATTTTTATTTTTTATGCTTTTTGAGCCTGATCTTGCAGGTATCAAACAAAAAATTTTTTTAATTGAATTATTTTTCCCAATATCTGAGTTTTTTTGCAATTTCTTTCTCACAATCAAAAAGCAACTTATCTTTAGTTCCAATTACAATTGGAATTTTTCTTATAACATTTACTAATTCTCTAAGACCATTTTCTTCTAATGATGCCGCTTGATCGCTCCCATACATCGTTCTATCTAAAGTTATATGTCTTTCTAATGAAGAGATACCAAAACAGGCAGCTATAATACTTGGTGATACTGACGGCTCATGACCACTATATCCAACATTACACTTAAATCTTTCTTTAAGTTTTGATATAATATTCAAATTTAAATCCTCCTCTTTACAGGGGTATGCGGAAACCGTATGCATTAATTCATAAGGACAATTTTCTTTGTTAAAAATATTAATTGCATTCTCAATTATCTTATAATCTGACATTCCTGTTGATATAAAAGTATACTTTTGTTTTTTAGCTGCGGCCTCAAGAAAAGGGGTATTTGTAATTAAAGCAGATGCTATTTTGTTATATTTTAAGTCAAAAAAATCTAAAAAATCTAAGCTTTTAATATCCCAAGCTGATGCAAACCATTCAATATTAATTTTTTTACAATAATTGTCTATTTCTTCATAGTTCAATTTATTAAACTCTAAACCTTCTTTTTGTTGTCTTTGTGTTTTGCCCCAAGGACTTTCTCTAAATTTATCTAGTTCATCTTTAGTATAAACATCATCTATTGTTCTTTTTTGAAATTTTACTGCGTCACATCCACAATTTTTTGCCATTGAAATAAGTTTTTTTGCAATTTCAATGTCACCGTTATGATTAATTCCTATTTCACCTATAATAAAAATTTTTTTCATGAAATCACCTTTTAATAAGTTTTAGTAAATTGTCGATTACTTTATTTTGCATTTTATGTGTTAATTTAGTGTGCATTGGTAATGATAAAGCATTTTTAAAATATTTTTCAGCCTGGGGACAGTGGTTCCTCCTAAATCCTAACTTTCTATAATATGGATGTAAATATACAGGTATGTAATGAAGATTTAGCTCTATATTGAGTTTTTTCATTGCATAATAAATTTTTCTTTGTGTTGTATTTTTAAGTTTATCTAATCTTATTACATACAAATGATTACTTGATCTAAAATTTTTTTTTTTTTTGGGGGTAATAATTTTAGTTTTACTTAAAGCTTTATTATAATAATCAAAAATTTTATTTCTTTTAGAAATAAAGTGATTTAATTTTTTTAATTGTGATATTCCTAATGCAGATTGAAACTCAGTTAATCTGAAATTTAATCCTAGATCAATTTGCGTATAATTCCAAATTTCATTCTTATTTTTATTATTTTTATTCGGGACTATTCCATGAGATCTTAATTGGCTCATTTTCTTAAAGTAATTTAGGTTGTTTGTTACTGCCATGCCTCCTTCACCAGTAGTAATAACCTTTATGGCATGAAAACTGAAAACAGTAATATCTGAATATTTACATGAACCAATTGGATTATTTTTATATATCGCTCCTATTGCATGAGAGGCATCCTCTACTATTTTAAAATTATATAATTTTTTTAAATAGTGAAGTTTTTCCATATCACATGGTAAACCAGCAAAATGAACGGGAACGATTACTTTGGGCAAGTTTTTTTTTTTCGTATTTTTTAATTTTTTTTCTAAATTATCCAAACACATGTTATATGTATTTGGATTAATATCTACGAAGTCTACTTTTGTTCCAAAGTGTAATGCACAGTTTGCTGTAGAGGCAAAAGTATTTGCAGAAGTCCAAAGATAATCATTTTTTTTTAAACCTATTGCTTTATAGGCAATATAAAGTGCCGAGGTTGCACTATTTACTCCAACTGAATATTTTGCTTTTACTTTAAGTGATACTTTTTTCTCAAATTCTAATAATTTTTTACCTTGTGTTAATGAGCTACCTTTAAGAATACTTGCTGCACTTTTTATATCCTGTTTGTTAATGTCAGGTTGAGAATATCTAATTAACATTGATTATTTAGTTAGTTTATTTAACAATAATGATATTTTTTTGTCATCATAATTAATTTTTTTCATAATCTTAATTGCTGATTTTGGATCTAATTGAAAAGCAAGTCTTAAAATATTCATCCAGTTTACGTTATTTTTTGATCTAATTTTTTCTATCTGAGAAATTATCTTTAGATATTTATTTTCTTTTTTCATTATATTTTTCTTAGTTTATAATGTATTCAATACATTAATTTTTAAATGAAAAAAGTCCTAATTTGTCTTGCACATGCTGATGATGAAACAATAGGTTGTGGTGGATATATAAAATACCTAACTAAAAAAGGTCACAAAGTATACTGTGTCTCATTTACCGATGGAGTGAGTGCCAGATTACAGGTTAAACCAAAACAAATTAAAGATAGATTATTAAATTCTTACAAAGCATCTAAGATTTTAGGTTTTAAATTTATTGATAACTTTAATTTTCCAGATAATCAAATGGATCAAGTTCCTTTGCTCAATGTAATAGAAAAAATTGAACAAATTAAGAAAAAATTAAATCCTAATATTGTTATCACACACAACATCACAGATTTAAATGTAGACCATAGAGTTGTTGCAGAAGCAACTTTGACTGCATTTAGACCAACACCCGAGCAAAATTCTTTGGATATACTTAGTTGTGAAATACCATCAGCTACTGACTTTCGTATGATTAAAAAACAAAGTATATTTGTACCAAACTTCTACATAAATATTGAAAAATTTTTAAAACATAAAATTCAAGCATTAAAATTTTATAGAAAGGAAATAAAAAGTTATCCTAATTCGAGATCTTTAAAAGGAATATTAAATTTAAATAAGTTAAGAGGTAACCAAGTTGGTCTTAAATTTGCAGAGGCCTTTGAAATATTGAGAAAGATTAATAAGTGATAAAAAATAATATATTACTTGCTTGTTCTAAAAATTGGTTTTTAAAAAATCCTGAAGTAAAAAAATTTATAAGAAAAAAAAATATAATATTAATAAGAAAAAAAAAACAACTAACTTTAAAAAAAATAAAAGAAAAAAAAATTTCACTGGCTTTTTTTCCTCACTGGAGTTTTAAGGTTGAACAAAATATACTTGATAATGCTACCTGTATATGTTTTCATACATCACCTTTACCTTATGGAAGAGGAGGATCACCAATTCAAAATTTAATTAAAAAAAAATTTAAAAAATCACCGGTATGTGCTTTAAAAATGGTTAATAATATTGATGGTGGACCAATCTATTTAAAAAAAACTGTATCTCTGTCAGGAAATTTAGATCAAATATTCGAAAGGTTGGCAATAGAAATAATCAAAATGATTAAAACTTTGATAAAAAAAAAAATAAAACCTAAAATACAAATTGGTAAGCCATTTTACTTCAAGAGAATAGGAGTTGGTGACAACAAAATAAAAAACATTGAAAGTATTTATGATATTTACGATAAAATAAGAATGCTAGATTCTAAAGATTATTCAAATGCTTATATTATTTTTGGAAAATATATAATAAGTTTTAATAGTGCTAAAATAAAAAATAATAAAATTAATTGTACTGCAAAAATTATTGAACACAGAAAAAATTGAAATATTAAAGATCGAAAAAAAAGATGGATTGTTTTTGTACGGTTTATATAACGAAAACATAGTTAAAAATAATTTTTTTAGCAAAAAGAATATTAGTTATTCTAAACATTTAATTTGGTTAAATCATGAAATTAAATCGAACGCTTTTAATTATAAAATCAAAAATAAATTTGATATAGGAAATATAAGATTTAAAAAAATTGGTAGAAAAAATTTTGAAATATCAATTGCAATTCTGAATAAGTATAAAAAGAAAGGGCTTGCTAAATTTGCATTAAAAAAAGTATTATCCTTTGAATATTTTAAGGATAAGAAAATTTATGCTAAAATAAAAAATAATAATTTAGTTTCAAAAAAATTTTTTTTAAAATGTGGTTTTAAGTTAAACTCACACAAAACATATATTTATTATAACAAATGAAAAAATTTATTAACAAAAAACCATTTATAATTTGTGAGTTGTCAGGAAACCATAATGGAAAGATAAATAATGCAAAAAAATTAATGTTTCTTGCAAAAAAATCTGGTGCTGATTGCATAAAACTTCAAACCTATTCTCCAGAAATGATGACTTTAAAATCACTAAATTATAAAATTAAAGAGGGTTTATGGAAAAAAAGAAAATTATGGGATTTATATAAACAAGCTCAAACACCTTTATCCTGGCACAAGGAATTGTTTAATTATGCAAAAAAGATAAAAATTAAAATATTTAGCACACCATTCTCACCTGTGGCGTTGGATTTATTAGAAAAACTTAATTGTCCAATATATAAGATTTCCTCTTTTGAAATGAATGACCATAATTTAGTCAAAAAAGTTGCATCGACAAAAAAACCAATGATAATTTCGACAGGTTTAGCAAATTTATCAGAAATAGAAAAAACATACAAAATAGCAAAAAAATTTGGATGTAAAGATATCTCGTTATTGTATTGTGTAAGTAATTATCCATCAACGAATTTAGATTTTAATTTAAACAATATAAAAATATTAAAAGAGAAATTTAATTGTGAGGTTGGATTATCAGATCACTCGGTGGGTCATGAGATTGCAGAATATGCAACAATTTTAGGTGCCACTATTTTTGAAAAACATATAATACTTCCAAATCAAAAAAAAGGATTTGATGTAAAGTTTTCTTTAGAAACTAACAAAATTAGTTTATATAAGAAAAAAATTATAAATTCCTATCAACTCATAAAAAAAGAAAAATTTTATAGATCAAATGCAGAGTTAAGTAATCGTATATTTAGAAGATCTATTTATGTTGTAGAAAACATAAAAAAAGGGGAAATTTTTAGCGAAAAAAATATAAAATCTCTTAGACCAAATATTGGGTTATCCTCTGAATTTTATCTTAATTTATTAGGAAAAAAGAGTCTAACTAATTTAAAAAAAAATCGTGTATTAAACAAAAATCTTAAAGTTAAATTAAAATTAAGATAATGAATATAAGAAGTCTCAAAAAAAAGTTTAAAAAAAATATAAATATTTCTTCTTATTTAAAAAAAAAAAAATTACATGAAAAAGATATTATTAAATTGTCTTATGATATTCAAAGTGGGTCATATATCAAATCTTATGACCATAAAAAAAGTTTAAAAGTACTTAGCCCTTTAATAAATGAAATATCAAAATATAATCCAAATGTGTTATTAGATTTTGGAAGTGGTGAACTAACGAACTTTTATACTATGTCAAAAAAATTGGGTAATAAAATACAATATCTTGCCTGTGATTTATCATTTTCAAGATTAGCAAAAGGGATTGAATTTTTAAAAAAAAATTCAAATATTAAAAATAAAACTTTTTTTGTTAATAAAGGTTTGAAATTACCTTTTAAAAATAATTCAATAGACGTGATTACTACCTGTCACGCTTTGGAGCCTAATAAAAAAGGTGGAGCAGAAATTATTAAAGAATTATATAGAGTATGTAAAAATGCAATGGTGCTCTTTGAGCCAGACTATAAAATAGCAAACGACTCACAAAAATATAGAATGAATAAGTATGGATATATAAAAAACATAGAAAAAATTTTAAGAAAAAATAATTACAAATACAAAAAAAAAGAAACAAATTTTAATTTTAATTCTAATAATCCAGCATCAATTTTTATTATTGAAAAAAAATCGAGAGAAAAAAATACTCACGAGTTTTCGGAGTTATATAAAGAAAAATATTATAAATTAAATTTCACAAGTGAATTTTACTATTCGGAGTGTGATGGATCAATTTATCCCATATTAAACGGAATTGTTTTATTTAATAACAGTTCAATTTATGTTGATTAATTAAATGATTTATTAAACCAGTTCGTATTCTTAATTATTTCCCCAAAAAATCTTGCTCCAGAAATAGTGTAATGATGGGAGTCAAAATATATTTTTGATAAATTGTCTGTTAAATAATAACAAAAATTTTTTTTTATGTTACACTCGTAATCTTCTGTTTTTAAGTATTTAAACTTATATTTATTTGCTAATTTTTTTAAGCTTAAATTAATATTATAATTTTTAATTACTTGCGATTTATATTCAACTTTTTGGTAATTTGAAAGATCCAGTGGAGATTTCTTATTTTTATTAACATGATAATCATACAAAATAAAATCAATCTTGGTAAATTTGTTTTTATAAATATTAAAATTATTTCTTTTTGAAACAATAATAATTTGTTTATTTTTTTCAATTTTTTTTAAAAGTTTTTCAAAACTTGTAAGTGGTACGTCGAGCCAATTAAATGCAAACAGAATAATATCAGCATTTTTATATTTGGTATTTTTTAGTAAAAAATCAAATTTTTCATCAGTAATTAAATTATTTCTTAAATTCATTAAGTCAGTATTGCAACATATATTATCAAAGATAATTTTTTTATTATTTAGATAAGCATGACTCAGTACTACAAAAAGATCCTCGGAGTGAGAATCTCCAACTATTAAAATTTTTTTATTATTATTGTTATTATGATTATTACTTTCTAATTTATTTTTATTTAGCATAACAAAATCTTTAATTTCATTGGAATAATTTTTCCAGTTTACTGTATAGTTTGAATAATATTTTTCATAAAAAAATTTATTAGAATAAATTTTTTTATCATTAGTTATTAAAATTAATACTGTCAAAATTGATAGAATAATTGAAAAACTAAAAATGAAAAAAGTTTTAACTGAAAATGTTTTTTTTCGAATTTTTATCTCAATAAAAAAATAATTTATTAAAGATATGCAAAAAGTTATTATCGATAAAATTAACAATTCAGATATTGAGAAACTTAACGTGTTGGAAAAAGAATATAGCCTATGCAATGAAAATATTAAAAAATGAAACATATAAAGTGAAAATGAAATTTTACCAATAAAAATAAGTATTTCATGACTAAGGATTCTATTCACAATTAATTTTTTACTTGAAAACAAAATTAATAAACAAGTCGGAATTACAACTAGTAATGATGAAATATAATTTAAATTATTATTTTGTAATGTAAGAAAGGATATAAAAATTAAAAATATTGCAAATATTTGTATGATGTTTTGCATTTTTAATGAAATATTAATTTTCTTATTTCGATTATCGTGAAGAGCTATTAAACCGCCACTTAAGAATTCCCAGGATCTAGTTGGCAAAAAATAAAAATTAGCAGAGGAAATGATGTTATTATACTGTATAGGCAGTAATAAATTAAATATGTTGAGAAACAAACTAATAAAAATAAATACAAAAAAAGTAGATATTAGATATTTTTGGAAGAACTTTAAAATAAATATAAGTATAAATGGAGCTATAAGATAAAATTGACCCTCTACAGATAAAGACCATGTATGAAGCATTGGTAATAACAAGCTATCAATATCTCCATAGAGATTTCCCTGTTTAAAAAAAAAAATATTTGAAACAAATAAAATTGAAGATATGACTTGCTCAACAAATTGAGTCGCTAAACCAGGAATTGGCTTAAACATAAAAATTACTGCAAAAAATAAAGAAGTAACCAAAAGTGTTGGATAAATTCTTTTTGCTCTCCTTATAAAAAAGTTCTTTAGGTCTATGTGTTTACTATTTTTAAATTCATACAAGAGGATTCTTGTAATTACAAAACCTGAAATTACAAAAAAAATATCAACTCCTAAAAAACCTCCTTTAAAAAAATAATTTCCATTCGGCAAAGTTAGGAATCCATGATAGATAATTACACTTATTACCGCAATCGCTCTTAAGCCATCAACTTCGTTTCTATAATTTGAGATCATTATTTAATTCCACACAAATCTGAAAAAATTATTTATTATCGATTGTATGAATACTTTTCCGTATTCGCTTGCTATAGAATTAAATCCAATAATTAATACCTTGTGCATCAAGATTTTTTGAATTTTTTTTTAAAAAAAAACTCAGCTTTTTTAAAATCATCTGTTGTGTTTATATCAATATAACTATTATTAATTAAAACTTTAGAATTATTAGTAAATATGTTTTCTGATTCTAACCATGTTTTTACAGATCCTAAATAGAATTGACCAATATCTAATAAAAGACTTGGTAAATCTTGAGATCTATAATTTATAAATTTCTTAGAGGTTAAAACAATTTTTTTATCTTTTGATTTTGAGATATAAAATGATCTAAGAGACTCATTGTGGATTTCTTTAGCCATGAAGACAAAATCAGTTTTTTTATCTAATAATAAAAATGCTTTTTTTAAATCCTTAATACTGAAAAATGGTGATGAACCGTAGACACAACATAAGAAATCATCTCTTTGAAGTTTGCTTTTTTTAATGAAATCTTTAACAACAGTAATAGTATCAGCAAAGTTATTTGAAAGTCTCTTATTTCTTAGTCCTAGACTTTGAGCGCCATATTTTTTCGATATATTTTCAATTTTTTTGGAATCTGTAGAAATGTACACACGATTAAAAAGCTTTGAGTTTAACAGTGTATTTATGGGCCAATTAATTAATGGTTTTCCACAAAAATTTTTGATGTTTTTATTTTTTATCCTTTTACTATTTTTTCTTGCTAAAACTACTGAGAAATTCATTAATTATATTAATGCAAAAATTTATTTTAAATTTTATTTTAATATTTTTTTTTATAACAATACTTTACAGTAAGTAAAATTTTTTTCAGTGCATAAATCAAGCCAATTGAGCTATTAGTA
>TARA_B100000963_G_scaffold205522_2_pt1 | contig 46681 bp, 38 predicted proteins | sample TARA_B100000963 | Tara Oceans TARA_B100000963 (sample SAMEA2622097) | marine metagenome | biome: marine biome (ENVO:00000447); feature: surface water layer (ENVO:00002042); material: "saline water (ENVO:00002010), including plankton (ENVO:xxxxxxxx)" | depth 5 m | reverse complement strand
GCGCAGTACAGATCGCGTTGGGCCAACAGGTTTGATAATGACATGTATCAGCTCTCGGCAAATTCCACAATAGATACCAACACATTGTCTCGTGCAAGCAGCTTGATGCAATTTCTTATCGATTATGATAGTAAGATGGGTAAAATGGATGATGAAGCAGTTGTTTCAGAACACAGAAAGCGCATAGACGCCCTGTGTGAGCGATATATTGCATATACTGATGAGTTGCTATCTCAAGGATTACAACCACAAAGTGTAATGGCTGCCGTCCGGATATATAAAAACAAGGTCTTACAGTACAACCCATATCAGATTGAGGCACTGGCGCGTCTTTATTTTTTAACGGATTTAAGCGGGCAATCTGAAAAACAAGAAGAATATTTCTTAAAGATCAAGGACCACCTTACGAATGCCTTTCAAGATAATCCAGAAAATGGAAGGCTGTTCTTAGAAAATCTCCTATCTTTGCAGTCTGTTAATTTTGACTACACTGTATTGGTGAATCGATTAGCACAAGATTTAAACATATACTTATAATGCGTTTTTAGAGGGAAACCTCTACTAACAAATTCAAAGGATTTATTATGCCAAGTGGTAAAAAAAGAAAACGACATAAGATTGCAACGCATAAGCGTAAAAAGCGATTAAGACGTAATCGACACAAGAAGAAGTAACTTTTGTGTCATAAAATTAAATAAGTGAGAAAGGAACTTGTAATTAGCGCAAAGCGCGATCAAGTCCAACTTGCTTTGTTAGAGAATCAAAGGCTTGTAGAGTTACATCAGGACTCTCAAGACGAGTCTTTAAAGGTCGGGGACATTATTCTAGGGCGTGTGAAAAAGGTCATGCCAGGTATGAATGCAGCCTTTATAGATATAGGAGGGCCTCGTGATGCATTTTTACATTACACAGATATGGGGCCTTTATTTACAACCTATGCGTATTATATGCATGGTATTCTCTCGGGTAAGCACAAGGACTACAACTTAGAACGCCTTAAAGTCCAAGAAAACATGGACAAAGAGGGAAAGATAGAAGATGTTTTAAAGCCAAAACAAATCCTACCGTTTCAAGTCTATAAGGAGCCCATTTCAACCAAGGGTCCAAGAATGACAACGGAGGTTTCTATTGCTGGGCGATATCTAATTCTTACTCCCTTTTCCAATCAAGTGGGGGTTTCTCGGAAAGTTGCCAATGAGACTGAACGAAAGCGTTTAAAGCGGCTAATCGAGAGTTTAAAGCCGAAAAACTTTGGAGTCATTGTACGCACCAATGCTCAGGGAAAGAAGTCATCCGAATTACATCAGGATTTGGAGTCACTTCTTAAAAAGTGGCGTACGGCAATAGCTAAAGTTCACAATGCAAAACCTCGGACGGTTATACATTCCGAGCTAGACAAGACGACTACGACGATTCGAGATATGTTAAATTCTTCGTTTAACGCAGTAATTACCGACAATGAAACAATTTACAACAGTCTTGTCGAATACATCGGTGACTTTGCAGAGCTAGACACCAATATTCTGCGGCATCATCGAGGAGAGCGACCAATATTTGATCAATTCGGAGTAACCAAGCAGATAAAAAATCTATTTGGTCATACAGTTACTTTTGCCAAAGGCCCATATCTGGTCTTAGATCATACGGAAGCTATGCATGTTGTTGACGTAAATAGTGGAGGGAAAGTTGCTATGCAGGGGGATCAAGAGACCAATGCACTAGCTGTGAATACTGATGCTGCAGATGAAATCGCTCGACAGCTGCGATTACGCGATTTGGGGGGTATCATTATCATCGATTTTATCGATATGCGAGCAAAGGATAATAAGAAGTTTATTTATGATCGAATGCGTGATCTTCTTAAACTAGATAATGCAACGACTACGGTCCTCCCTTTGTCAAAGTTTAACTTGATGCAAATTACCAGGCAACGCGTTCGTCCACAGGTGGAGATTAAAACAGTCGAACAGTGCCCTGCGTGCAACGGGACTGGCAAGATCGAAGCATCCATTTTGGTTACTGATCGAATCGAGGATGCCATTGAGCAGCGAACGGAGAGTGACTCAATTCACCTTAAAGTTCATCCGTATATCCATGCTTGGTTTACTAAGGGCTTGTTTTCTGAGCGATATAAATTAAGTAAGCGGTTGGGCAAACGCATAAGCATTGACGCGGTAGAAAACTTGCCATTAAACAAATTTGAATTTGTGGACTAAGAACGCTGTTTTACAATAGGAATTCGCCTACCGCTTCCAAAGGCCTTGTGGCTTATTCGCAGTACGGGAGGGGTTTGAAAGCGCTTCCATTCAGCGCGCTCAATAAGTTCATATACTCTTTCTTTCTCTTCTTTCGATAGCGTTGTAGAGGTGCTTAATTTGATGGGCCTGCTCCACTCAACTATTTCTTCTAAAAACGGATCAAGAACGGAATAATCCGGCAATTCGTCAACGTCTGATTGATTCGGTCGAAGCTCAGCTGATGGCGGTTTGGAAAGAATATTATAGGGAATAACCTCCTTTTCTCTATTTATGTGTTGTGCAAGTTTATATGCTTCTGATTTCCAAACATCCCCTAGGACACTAAGTCCACCGCACATATCACCATAGATCGTAGTGTAGCCCACAGCAGCTTCACTTTTGTTGCTAGTATTGAGAAGTACTCGTCCTTCGTCATTGGCTAAAGCCATGAGCAATAGCCCACGCAGTCTTGCTTGAAGGTTTTCTTCTGTTACAGGCTGAAGTCTACCTTGGCTTTCTTGCAGTGATTCTCTGGTTTGTGTAAAGCAAGCTTGAATGGGAAGTGTTTTTGTAGGCATCCCGAGCCGTTGCGCAAGGGTAAGTGCGTCGTCAACGGAGTGATCAGATGAGAATTCAGACGGCAGAAGAACGCCAAGAACATTTTCTGCCCCGATGGCACGACATGCAATATATGCAACTAGGGCGGAGTCTAACCCCCCTGAGAGGCCCAGGATGGCCCGGGTAAACCCGAGTTTTTGAAAATAATCGCGCACGCCTATGGTGAGTGCTTGGAGTACTTCTTCTTCCCCTGAATTTTTGACTTGATCGTTACAGTCTAATGCGGCCGTATTGATGTCAAGCGAGCAGGATACAAAACCAGGAGTATGACTGAGCGGCCCGTTTTCTCCGTATAAACCACTTTTCCCATCAAATATGAGTTCTGTATTAGCTCCCGTTTGGTTGCAGTAAGCAATGACAGATTTTGCTTCTTTCGCAAAGTTTGCAATAGCTTTTTCTCTTTCGGCCTGTTGGTTCTTGGCATACGGAGACGCAGATAGGTTGATTACGGCGGATAACGAAGTCTCGCTATTCGCCGACTTACCGATAAATTGTTTTGGGCTGCAGACCCACAGGTCTTCACAAATGGTAATCAGAAGCCGGTGGCCATTAAGGGTCAACACATTATTTTGATTCCCTTCTACGAAATAGCGTTTTTCATCAAAAACGTCATAGTTGGGCAGGGCTCTTTTGGTAAAGACATGGCCAATTGCCCCGTCTTCGATAAAAATGGCGGCGTTATAGCATTCATTTTTTAATATCCAAGGGCAACCAATGATTAGCGGCGGAGCGTGGCGGTTTTCTTTAGCAAAAATCTCTACAGCCCTCATGCAAGAGTAAATAAAGGAATCTTCGTTGAGAAGATCAAGAGGTGGGTATCCACAAACGGCTAGCTCAGGACTTATGACTAAATCCGTGTTGGAAGGTGCCTCGGTCCATCCGTTTTTAATCAAAGCAAGGTTGCCAACGACATCCCCTACAATGGGGTTTATTTGTAAGAGCCTGAGGTTCATAGTTAGACTAGAATCGAAATCCCATAAAAAGACTTAAATAGTGCATAGAGACTCGGTTTCCGCTTAAGTATTCTTGGAATTGTCCGGTTTTTCTAAAATGATTCACAAGGCTATTTTCATATCGCACGCCCACACTTATAAATCGTCGTGGAAGGAGTTCATAATCACAACCTACTCCAAAGCCAAAGCCCATATTGACGGGCCTAATGATTTTAGATTCTCCCTTGGGTCTATGGTCGCTTAAAATATTGGTCGAATCTGATATGCGTTCCTGTACGGTAAAGCTTGGATTGAAAAACCCATGGACATAATATTGCATATAGCCCAATTGCTTAGTTTGTAGCTTAAACCCAAGCGGGATTCGCACCTGTTGGAAGCGCACGTCATAGTCTAGTTCTGCATAGGGTCCTTCATTTATATTAAAATCGACATCAACACGGTTGAGGGCATGATGTATTCCCGCAGTAAAGGCCATTTTTGCTTTCCATTGGTAGTGTATGTCAAAGCCGTAGTTAATGCCCGCTTTGTTTCCATTTGTTTCGGTGAGCCCCCCATTTTTCCCAGGAATTTGAAGGGTTGGGTTGAGGTGTATACCAAAGGTAATAGGAATGCGGTCTTGAGCGTTTGTACTTTGAACTACCAAAAGAAACCCTAGAAGAAGGACTGAACTTCGAATACTACATACTAACTTCATTATTATATGTTGCATAAACTTTACTCTTTTCAACTTATTATTTCGCTTGGCATCGGAGGATTATTTATGTTAAGCTCTTGCCAAACTAACAATGAAAATACCAAATACCTCGACGAGGATACGCTTGATTTAAACCAAGCGAATGTGGATAGTCTTCGTCTTGACAAAAAGCTTTACACTTCATTGCTTTCAAATTCAATTACAGGCAGTGGTCGTTCGTCATATTATGACCCATTAATAACCTATCAAATTCCAAGCAATCTATTGGTCAACGCTGGAATGGACGAGATGTTCTTTGAAGTATTGGATAAGCAAATCGAACAGATAAGTAACCAAGTTGGAGACAGTATACAGCGGCTCTTATCCTACTACAACTATTATTTTTCAGGGCAAGCCAGGGAATCGTATCAAATCGCTTACAGAACAAGTTTTTACGCCGATTGGATTACGTTGAAAGTCCCACCATTGCCTAGATTTTCTAGGGTAATATGCCTTGACAATAGCGATCGAGATACAGCTATCTTCCTCGTCAATACGGAGTACTATCTACCTGAGTATCCCATGTTTTTGAACTTGGATTCTGCCATGACTCAGGCAACCCGAAGCAGGGCCCCGGAGGACTACCTATACTGGGTAGAACCTCTCAAACAAAACATTTATGCAAACCCCTATGTCTTAGACTATGGATTTAACCCAGGAAGCTACCTTCCATTAGATATTGCTAATGCTCTGTACATGACAAATTACGCGCAGGATAGTGTAACTCGAATGACGTTGGGAGAAGCTATGGTAGATGCAGGTAAGCGTCTGTTTTTCCTTGAATGTCTCTTACCTGCATGGGCAGATCATAAGTTAATTGAATATTCAAAGCCCTCAATGGATTGGTGTAAGGAAAATGAGTATGACTTATGGCTTATGTTTAATGACTCGCATTATGAATGTGATATAACCTCAACATCTCACTTTATCCACCAAAAGGCACTATCAATTTCTTCTGGCACTCAATCGCTTGGATGGGTAAACCTTCAAAGCGCACCCAATGCTCCTGATCGCATTGGAGAATGGATAGGATGGCAAATAGTTCGGACCTACGCCGAGGAAAATGGGGGATATGCTGCGCTTCAAAGTATAATAGAAACCCCCTCCTCGTTAATCCTTCAACAAAGCCCTTATAATCCCCAATAACGCACTAGATATAAAGTGTTTGAAGGATTACCAAACTAATGCCCAGACAAAGCAAAAGCAATATAAGGCTTGTCTTTAGGGGTAGAAGCTTGATATTATGAAGTTTGTGGTAAAAAATACCGGCCAAAACGGATAGGAAATACGCCATATAGAGGGAGGTAAACCCCTGTGAAGAGTACGACAACAGAAGACAATGAAGTGTTATTATTGGCCATGCTGCAAGACCAAAGAAACGAAGCCCGTTACGGGTAAAGACAAATTTCATTCCCTGGTTGCGAACCACAAAATAGGCCAGGGTACAAGCTAGTGGAATAATCGGCGCGAGGAGTATGATGTAGTTGACAAGGCTTGCCCCTACATTATTAGGTATCCCTAAAAGATAGGCTTGTCGATTAAGGGAGTTTTGCTGGCTTAACTTTTGAATCATGTAGTCAATAAAGCTTAATCCCCCGTGCTGGTAATATTTTCCTTGTATTAACAATAGGATACTCAAAAGCAAGGTCAGCATGGTTACCCCTACAAAGTGCGCGTAATTTTGGTCTCGTCTCCAACGGGATATACTGTAGATGGCCACGACAAGTCCAAAGACAAAACCAAACCAAGAGGTTAGGGCAAAACACAGTAGAAGAATGCTGTACCAAAAGAGATACTTGAGGCTAACAAATTTTCTTCGCATCCTCAGCTTAAGGCTTGCATAGACAGAACCAATAAAAAAAACTTGGGCTAACGTCTCAGGGCCATAAATAATCCCTTGGAACCATAACGTAGAAGGAAGAAATAAATAAACACAGGTGGCTACTATGGCAGGAATGTAGGTGGGACCTAGCCCCTTTCGTAAACAAAGCAATGTGGTCGTTAGGTATACAAGAAAGGCACATAGAGCATGTAGAAATAAATTAAGGCTAAAAAGTACTTTGGCTAGAAGCTTTCCCTGTCCGTCTTTAGCAAGTAAATCATACAGCCAAAAGGCCATGGGGGGCTGGCCTAATCGGCTGGTAGAACCTTCAAGATAGGACGCATTACTGTAGTCTATCAACGCTACAGTATGGGCCCATAGGTTCGCACCGGGTTCCCACAAAACGAAGGGCAACCGAAAGCCAATCGACAAGAAAAACAGCAGCAAGACACTGAGCAATGGCTTACGCTTAAGAAGGTCAATAACTTGTTTTTTGATGTTCAATGTTAGGGTTCTAGACGTTGACTAGTTCTAGGGAACGGTATGGCTTCCCGAATATGTTCTAGTTTACATATCCAACAAAGTAAACGCTCTAGCCCAAGACCAAAGCCCGAGTGAGGGACATTGCCGTAACGTCGAAGATCAAGGTACCATTGGTAAGCGTTCTGTGGCAAATCATGCCTTTCGATTTGTTCCAACAAATAGTCGATATCGGTTTCGCGCTCTCCACCGCCTACAATTTCTCCGTAGCCTTCGGGGGCAAGTACGTCCACCCCTTTGGCATAATCAGGATAATCTGGGTCTACCTTCATATAAAAGGCTTTGATGGCTTTTGGCCATCTGTATACCATAATTGGACACCCATACAACATAGTCAGAACGGTCTCATCGCTGCCCCCAAAGTCTTCCCCATGGGAAAAGTTAGATGCGGAATCTAACCATTTTGGGTAATTGCGCAAGTTCTCTTCGATCTGTTTTAGATCATTTTTAAGGGAGTCGGCTTTATTTCTGTTAAAGTTTCGCACGCCCTTTTTTGAATTCATATCATTAGCAGCCAATTCACGTTCTTCGATTTCGAGCATGACTTCTTTTTGTCGTGCCACCTCTTTTTTGATTTCGCCTTCTAGGTAAGATTTGGCAGTTATGCCATTAACATCAACTTCACTACGGAGAATCTGGACAGCAAGGTCGTATGGAATCCGAGGAAATATTTGATTTACAGACTGTAGGGCTTCAAGATTCCTCCCGAGTACTTGAAAAGCTTCAGGGCACCGATCCATGACATCATTGACTATATAACGCAGCATTTCCTCGATCAAGTCCATGTTCATATCCAAATCATAGAAGGCCATCTCTGGTTCCATCATCCAGAACTCGGTGAGGTGGCGCCGTGTTTTCGACTTTTCTGCTCGAAAGGTTGGTCCAAAGGTGTAGATTTTGCCTTGTGCCATGGCCATCGCCTCTCCATAGAGTTGCCCGGACTGCGAAAGAAAGGCTGAGCGGTCAAAATATTCAGTGGCAAAAAGTTCGGTAGAGTTTTCCGCAGCATTGGACGATAGAATAGGAGCATCCATTTGAACAAACTCCCTTTCTTGAAAAAACTTGTGAATTGCGAAGACGGTGGCATTTCTAATCTGCATGATAGCCCACTGCCGCTTTGAACGCAGCCATAAATGCCGTTGGCTTAACAAAAAGTCTGTCCCATGGGCCTTTTTGGATATTGGATATTCTTCAGAAACACTAATAATTTCAAAGGATTGCACCTGAATTTCTTTTCCCCCTTCTTGGCGTTCGTCAAAATGAAGGCTTCCTCTGACAATCAGCGAGGATTCTAGGCTAAAGGACTTGGTTTGCTCAAAGAGTTCTTCTCCCAATTGTTCTTTGCTGAATACACATTGGCAGTATCCGCTGCCATCTCGAAACACCACAAAACAAAGCCCTTTGCTATCTCGTCGACCGGCAACCCAGCCGCGAAGCTCAACGATGCTTCCCTCTGCTGATTGATGTAAAGAATGGATGGTTTTAAATGTATTTTTCATTTAATATGTGCTCTCAATTTATAGACCGACAGAAAGGTATAACTTTGCTCATGATTATTCTATGATTCGACAACAGTTATCGCAAAAACTTCTTCAACGGTTATCCCCTCAGCAAATCCAGTTGATGAAACTTCTACAGATACCGGCAGGTAGCCTAGAGGAAAGGGTACGTGATGAAATAGAAGCAAACCCCGCTCTAGAAGAAGGAAAGGATGATCAAGAAAGCTCGGAGGCTATTGATCAGGAGTTGGCGGATTATATCGATGAAGACAGCTACCTTCAACGAAAGCCGTCTAAGTCTAAGCATCGCACAGAAGAGGACAAAACGATTCCCGTTGCAGCATCGACTACGTTTTCAGAACATCTAGATGCTCAGCTTGGCGTCAGGGAAGTAGACGATAACCTTCATGCACTAGCTCTTCAAGTCATTGGAAGCTTAGATTCTGATGGATACCTCCGAAGGGATAATCTTTCGATAGTCAACGATCTGGCCTTTAGCCAAAACCTAACAACAACAGAAGAGGAGATAGAAAAGGCTGTAGAATTAGTTCAGTCTTTTGACCCTGCAGGAGTAGCGGCTCGTGACTTGAGAGAGTGCCTTTTGTTGCAACTTAGGCGAAAAGAAAGCACGCAAAGCATAGAGGAGGCTATTGAAATTTTGGAAGAGCACTTTGATGCATTTTCTAAAAAGCACTATAGTAAGCTAATCAATGTGCTGGGCATTGAGGATGATGAGTTAAAATTAATTCAAGCTGAGATTTTGAAGCTTAATCCTCGCCCGTCAAGTGGCTTTGCCCAGCATGCAGGACTAATGACACATCAGGTGATCACACCAGATTTTAAGATTACTAACAACGAAGGTGTATTGAGCCTAACTTTACATGCCCGCAATGCTCCAACACTTCGTGTGAGCCAAAGCTTTAAAGAAATGCTAGAGGCAGAGAAACGGGCAAAACCGGAATCAAAGTCAAATCAAGATGCTTTGGTATTTGTTAAACGAAAAATTGACTCGGCTAAATGGTTTATAGATGCTATACGGCAACGACAAATCACCCTAATTACAACGATGGAAGCTATAATGGCCTATCAAGAGGATTTCTTTTTAACAGGCGATGAGGCGAAGCTAAAACCGATGATATTAAAAGACATTGCTGAAAAGACAGGCTACGACATCTCAACAATAAGCAGGGTATCCAATAGCAAGTTTGTACAAACTGAGTTTGGAACGATCAAGTTAAAAGCCCTGTTTTCCGAGAAGATGACCATGGCGGATGGTGAGGAGATTTCCTCAAAAAAAGTAAAAAGTGAATTGGCGGATATAATTTCTAAGGAAGACAAACGAAAACCACTAAGTGATCAAAAGCTCATGGAGGTAATGAAGAAAAAGGGCTACGACATTGCTCGCCGAACCATTGCCAAGTATAGAGAGCAATTGGATATTCCCGTAGCGCGATTGCGTAAAGAACTCTAGAATACTATAGAAGTCGAGCATGTCATTACAACAAGTTATTCATCGTTTAGCCCAGGGGTTCTCAATAGCCTTTCATCCAGTATTCATCCCTATGGCAATGGCATTTATTATATTGGAAACATCGCCTTTTCGTTACCCAGCGGGCGATTACAGATTTATTGTTCCTCTGCTGTTAACAGGGATTTTTACCATTATCTATCCCATTTTTATGCTTTTGATTTGCCGAGGACTCGGCCTGGTAAAATCTATCGACCTTAGTGAACGTAGGGATCGGATAGTTCCCTATATAGCTACTTCATCCTTTATTTTCTGGGCATATTTTATGATGCGCAAAGGTTCGGATCCGGTGATTGGGCAAATCGATATATTAACCTATCATAACCCGTTATTTGAGGCTATGTATTTAGGTGTTTTTTTAACTCTCGTACTCTTATTATTGTGCACGTTATTCTGGAAGGTAAGTGCCCATTCAGCAAGTTCGATAGCTCTTGTGTTGCTTGTTTACCATGTTGCGCCTTACTCGAACGAAAGTGTTCTTCCGTGGTTTATTGCAAGTGTACTGATTGCGAGCTTCTCTGCGTCATCACGCCTTTACTTAAAGGCTCACAACATCGAACAAATTATAGTGGGATGGTTCCTTGGAATCTTTGGAATGTCCCTTGGATTCTACTGGGTATTTGATTTGAAAATCTGATTAAAAAGCACTAATAAACAGGGAAACAGACCAAGGGGTCATTGATGGCCCTCTATCCTTTTTAAACAAGCCCGTTAAGCTGTAAAACCCTTGAATATTGAGCGCACCAATGCCAATTCTCGCTGTTGGCCCTGTACGCAAGAAGTTTAAATCACGGTATCTGTTGGTGCGGAATACTTGATAGTTTCCGTTTTCGTTGCGAACTTCTTTTTGGTGGGATCGAATCTTAAATCCAGCTTGCCACCCCAGCGCCCATTTAAAAGCTAGACCATTCCCTTTTGGCTGACTTCTGAATCGAAGCTCAATTGGGATGTTGAAATAGGTTACACCGAGTTTACTTCTTCGAACGCTATCCTGATTACGAAAGTCAGCCGTTTCTTGAAAGGCTAACCCTGTTGAATCATGGACAAAACGACCATTGTGAAAATAGTTGTTCCACTGCACTCCACCACCGATGGCAAGGCTGAATTTTGATGGGGACATTTCGGGCCCAAAGGGCATGTCCAAAAAAAAGTCGTAGCCGACTTCAAGAGATGACCAATAAGGAGTAAAAGAATTTTCATTATGACTAAGTCGGTTAAATCCAAGCCTTAGGACAAATTGATCGGCGTTACTCCCTATTTCTTCGCCAGAGAGGGATTTGGTTACGTTGGCATCTAAATCACTTTGAGCATAAAGAGAAGAAGTTCCAACTAATAAAATGGAAAAAGCTAGGATTGTAGTGGACCGCACTATGTACATAATGATTATTTTATGGTGAAATTAAACAAAGAATTATATGCCAAAGAATAAGCATGCACTTATTCGCTACAAGATCATTGACAAGATGTTAACGAGTACTTCAAGGCGCTATCCTTCTAAGGAAGATATTCTTGACAAGTTGCGCAGAGAACTGAAGGATTCAATAAGTGGCCGTACACTTGAAAATGACTTCGACGCAATGAAGACCGATGGCGGTCTTGGATTTTATGCGCCTATTCGCTACAGCAGAAAGTATGGGGGCTATTATTATGAAGACTCCCAATATTCCATTGCAAAACTTCCTATCTCGGGCGATGATAGAGATGCTTTGGATATGGCGGCATTGATTTTAAAACAATACGATAGTCTGCCTATTCTTAAGGAATTCGCCAATGTGGTGACGAAGCTTCAAACCGTACTCGATGGCGTAGTATCTAATTCAATTGAAGCACGTCGTCAAATGATTCAATTTGAGGAAAGTCCAAATTATAAAGGATTGGACCTTATTCAGCCGTTATTGCGCGCTGTTGAGCAGCAATATCGAATAGATTTCACTTACCAAGGCTTTTTAAGCACGGAAAAACGGCATGAAGACTTTGAGCCTTTATTGCTAAAAGAATGGAGACAAATGTGGTATGTTATTGGTCGCTATAAAAATGGTGCCTCAACAAAATCATATCCTTTTGCGCTCGATAGGATAACTAATCTAGAAGTAAAAGAATCTGAAGGATTTACTTTTCCCTATGATTTTAATGCCCGAGATCATTATGCCCACGCTTATGGTATTTATAGAATGGATGGAAAGCCTGAACGGGTAAAACTCAGGGTCTATAGCAAGAGGATTAGGGGGTATATGCGCAATAATCCATTTCACGCTTCACAAAAAATCACTAAAGAGAGTGAAGGCTTTATGGATATAGAGCTTAGGGTCTTCCCAACGCCTGATTTAGAGGGTGACATCTTGAGATTTTGTCCAGAGATACAAGTAATCTCCCCTAAAACATTGCGTGATAACATTGCAAAGCGCATTCAAGATGGCTTACGCCGAATGTCCGATAATCAGTGACACGGTGATTAACAAAAAAAGATTGACCAAACACTAAAACACATATAGGCAGTGTTTTGTGTGGTTTACTTTGGGGAAAAATTATTCGCAATGCAAACTACCTTTTCCTTTAACCCCCCCATAGATGCTACCAATTTTTCTCAATCTTCGATACGTCCAGCACCCCGGCGCAATCATACACAAGAGTTAACGTCTCGCCTTGCGCTTGCCTGTACTCTTGTGAATAGTGGGAATATTTTTTTAGCGAAAAAACTTGCAAGGGAAGTTGCTCTGAAAGCCCAGTCGCTGGGCATGTATATAGAGTTTGAGGCGAAAGCTTTTCTCGGAATTATCGCCTATGATCAAGGAGATTGGGTGAGTGCCCGCCTACACTTCTTCCAGGCGAAAGCCTCTCTTTATCCCCAACATCCAAGTTATACTTCGGATTGTAGGTATATCGATTCTTTACTCAAGCGATTGGATAATCATTCTACTCCCAAGCAGCGTAAAATGTCCTTGGCAGCATAATTACTTGAGTTGGTTCCAGCGCCTTTGATTGAGTAAAAATCTAAGCTTTCGGCGCCAATTCCAAAATTTCCATTCGATAAAGTCTCGGGTAGATAAGCTTGGATTAAGTCCCCACCTCCATAAGTTGTTTGGAAAAGGCCTAAGGGCATAAGGAAATTTGTGAAGATTTTCTTTCCAAGGGATGGTCTTTTTAATCCGATTAAAGGCTCGCTGGTTGTGTTTGTAAAGCAAAGGATCAATAGGGGGCATAACCTCGAGACCAATATGTCTTGTGAGGCTAGCATTGGGTAGGAAAAGAGGGTTTTTAGACAGGGAAAAAACCCAATGGGCGAGTCCAACTCCAATAAACGGTATTCCTAAGCAGATACTCCCCATGTCTATCTTTTCGAGGAGGTCTCGTTTGAAAACAAAGCAGTCAAACCCTGGATGGATCATTCCCTTTTCTGCAAAAATAGCCGGTAAATCTTCTATATTTTCTAATGATTGAGATACTCTCTGTCGATTAATAACTAGTGCATCGTGACCTTGATTAAGGTAGTAGACCACACTGGAATAGAAGTGAGGCGTGAGGATGATATCTAGGTTGGTATATACCAGAAAATCACATTGAACATTTTCTTGGGCGCACGACAAAACATCTTGAATTAAAGGAAGATTTCTATGTGTGTCAGGAACAAAGTTTTTGACACTCCTCTCTAAAGGTGGTAAGAGTTCAAATTCCTGGGGCAGTCCGTCATCAATTTTAGAATACTGAACGGCAGTTAGAGAAATATTTTGCTCACAAAACTTTTTTGCTAATCGCATACTCTCAATCGTTAAGGATTGGCGTTTATATAGTTCGGCATTTTCTTCAGGATGTATGGTGTTTATGATGTGTGTGATTTTATACATAATCTGCTATACTGAATAGGGTAGGATGCTATCATTTGTAGGCACCATAAACGTTAAATTATGTATATTTTCTTTGCCAACTAAGACATGTCATCTACACCACGAATTCCATTTCAAATTTTTCGATCGAATAACCGCTATTTATCTCGGATTGAAAAACTCAATGGCCAATACGAGCACTTTCGTACAAATGTTGTTCAAAAAGAGTGTATTAAAAAACTTAAAAGCTGGTATCCAAATGGAAAGGCCTACCTTACCCAGTCTGCCACGGCAGGACTCATGATGGCAGCAGACAGTATAGAATTCGCGCCAGGAGATGAGATTATAGTTCCGAGCTTCACTTTTGTAAGTGCTTTAAACCCCTTTGTTCGTCGAGGGGTGCAACTCGTATTTGTTCCTGTTAATAAGAAAACTTTTGGCCCTGATTTAGACCATGTTCGACAGGCGATAACGCATCGAACAAAAGCAATCATGATTATGCATTATGGAGGTGTCCCATGTGCTTCTCATCAAGAAATTATAGCCTTACGCGACGTGGCAGGATCTCAGAACATAGCTTTGATTGAAGACGCAGCCACTTGCTTTGGGTCAATGATTGAAGGAGTTCCCCTGGGAAGTATGGGGGACTATGGCGTGATAAGTTTTGATATCACCAAACATATTACTTCTGTTAACGGCGGGTTGTGTTTGGTGCATTCCAATCACGATCATCCCAAAGTAGCCCAGGTTTATCACAATGGCACCAATCGAACAGATTTCGAGAGAGGCTCTGTGGATTTTTATGACTGGCATACGCTAGGTTCGAAATATGCGATGAACGCACTGTCAGCAAGCATTTTACTTGCACAACTAGATGGAGCGACTGAAGTCTTAGACCATCACCAAAAATTATCTAGACTTTATAGTGATCATTTAGAAGATTTTGCCCAACAAATTGCTCGACAGGTGTATCCTAGTAAGCACATGTTGTCAAATGGTCATCTCTTTGCTTGGATTGTGGCTGATGCCGAAGAGCAAATGGCATTAATACAATTTTTGGGTGACAATGGCATAGAGTGTCATAGTCATTATCGCGCTTTACATGCGTCACCTATGGGGTTGTCTATTGGAAAAAAAACTGGGGACTTTACATTCACTGAACAACTTCCATTTCGTATAGTGAGACTGCCAATTCATACAGGACTAGACTCAGAGGATATCTTAAGAATCACGTCTTCTATTAAATCATTTTATCTCACCTAATGCACACAGGAATTATTTAGATGAATACAAGACTCATAACATCAAGGCCAGAAAAACTGAAATCTTATCTAAAAAAGGCGTGGAGTTATCGTTCCATGGCATGGGTTTTGGCAAAGCGGGACATAAAGATTAAATATGCACAGTCTTTGGTGGGCATCGGGTGGGTGGTTTTGCAGCCTCTGGTTGCCGTAGCCGTTTATACGATTTTTTTTAGTAGGATTTTGAATTTAGACACGGCGTATCCCTATGTTTTGTTTGTTGTGAGCGGCGTGATATTTTGGAGCTTATTTAATTATATTTTCTCTCAGGGAAGTAATGCGTTGCTCCAAAACCAGGACTTGATTCGCAAGCTTTATTTTCCGCGTGTTCTACTGCCCGTTTCAAAGGTTTTAGTAGCCCTCACAGAGTTTGTAATTGTTTTTGGTCTCTTTGTGGGCTTGTTGATTTATTATGGCTTACCACCCTCTGTAAAGTATTTGGTTTTAATTCCTGTGTTTTTGGGAACAGCTTGCTTTGGTCTGGGTCTAGCAATGCTTTTAAGTGCAGTGACGATCCGCAACCGCGACCTTCATCATATTGTACCATTTCTAGTTTATTTTGGAATCTGGTTGACACCTGTTTTTTATCCTGTCACCATTATTCCAAGTGCATATGCTAAATGGCTTTATGTAAACCCCATGGCATCCTACATTCAGTGGTTTCGCTGGGGTTTTTTTTCAGAGCCTATTGATTATTTCTCTTGGATAGGCAGCCTGTTAGGCTTGTTGGTGTGTTTAGCTGGGATTTTAGTATTTAAAGCTCAGGAAGATAAAATAGCTGATAGTGTATGATCGGTGATTCAAAAATTCTAGAAGTTAATGGATTAACGAAAATTTTCTCCAGAACAACAAGTCAAGGTAAAAAGGAGGCATTCTATGCACTTAATAATCTGTCTTTTGCCTTAAAGAAAGGTCAGGCCTTGGGTATAATTGGTAAGAACGGAAGCGGCAAGAGTACGCTGCTAAATATTCTGAGCAGTATTATTAGGCCCTCAGAGGGGGAGGTTTTTGTCCGCGGCAAGGTGCTAAGTATATTGGATATAGGCACGGGTATGCACCCTGATCTTAGTGGTAGAGAGAATATTTTTTTACGGGGTGAGCTTTTAGGTATGTCAAAGCAAGATATCCAAAAAGTTTATTCAGATATTGTCGACTTTAGCGAGATTGGGGACTTTATCGAGACACCTGTAAAACATTACAGCAGCGGTATGTTTTTGAGATTGGCGTTTGCCATTATCGTTCATCTTAAGGCGGATATTCTTCTTTTAGATGAGGTGCTAAGTGTGGGCGACCTTGGATTTAGAGAGAAAGTTAAACATGCCCTTAATGCGATGTCTTCGGAAACGACTTTAATCATTGTTAGCCACGAGATTCATACAATTAGAGAATTTGTGGATTCTATTTTGTACCTAAAATCAGATAAGGAAAGGAGCTATGTTTTTTCACCTAAATTAGACTTCCCTTTTGACAAATTTGCGGCTGATCTCAGTACAATTCAATCCGAAGAAGTAAAAATTTATACTGCTCATGATGTCATTCTAAAAAATCAAAAAGTGGTGGAGAGTGATATAGGGTACCTAGCGCAATTCACCTTAGAAATCACATCCGTTTCTAAAGAAGTTTATTTTGGTATCCAGGTTTTTAACGATATAGACATTCCCATACTTACCTCGGTTTCACAGGAGCTCAAGGCGCTTGAGGGAACCTATTGCGTTGAGGTTAGCTTAGAAGAAAGACTCTTTGGCTACGGCCAGTATTCCATTCAATGTGGATTAATGTTTCAGAAAAATGATGGATGGACGGTCTTGCCTCTGTCCACGGAAAAAATGACCATTTCTTATGGAGAAAAGGATAGTAAATCTTATCCAAAGGAGGTCTTTAATGGCATCTTGCAGCCAACCCTTGATTGGAAACTCACCTTAACCAATTCCTCATGAAAGTAATGTTAACCGGTGCCACGGGTTTGCTAGGGCAGCACATTATGTTTGAGTTAATGGCTTTTTATAAAAAAGACCTTCAGCTTATACTTTTTGGGCGCGGAAAAAAAGACATCTCCTTTCGGCAGCGGGTAGAGGCCATCCTGCAGGCTGACCAAAACAGGCATGTTCATGGAATAAAAGATGTAATAGATTTTATGCACCATCATATTGATTTTATTGATGTTGATTTCAGCCAGAAAAACCATTCGACAATAACCCCTTCTATGCGGGTAGATCTCCTATTGCATTGTGCTTCTTACCTAGATTTTAGGAGCAACGAAGGTGCACAACAGAAATTAGAGCAGATCAATGTGTTGGGCACCCAAAAATTCCTAGATAGTTTACAAAAGGTAGAGATAGGTCGTGCCATGTACGTGAGTTCCGCTTATGTGGCAGGCATTACTGAAGGAGAAGTATATGCCAATACCGTAGGGTGGGGGTGTTTTCGCAATCCGTATGAGGCCTCTAAAGCGAGGGCAGAAAAGATTTTTCAGTCTTGGCTCCAAGATCGACAAATAACAAACTGGTCCATTTTACGTCCATCAACAATCTGCGGACGAAGTAAACACAGGCCGTATGGATATACCACAAAGTTTGATGTCTTTTATGGTTGGGCACAATTTTTCAGTAAGGTTCAAAGTAAGGATTGTATAAGAATTCAATTTAACAAGCAATCCGGACTTAACATTATTCCAGTCGATGTTGCATCTCAAGTCATCATTAAATTGGTGAGAAGTGAAGTTCAAAATGTTAACTTTTTACATGTTGTCGCGAACAACGAATACCCCCATCTTTCCTATACAGCTGAGTTATTAAAGACGGTTGGCTTTACTAATTTCTTGTTTTCAGGACTTAATTATTTAGACAAGTTAAATCAACTTGAGCGGGTATATTATAAGCGCTCAGTGGGTAGTGTTTTTACACCTTATGTTGTTAATTCATCAACGCACTATGTACAAGACCCTAAATTTGAGTCCGGTTTTACGATGGATGACGACAACTTTCAAAGGGTCATTTCTTACTTCAAATCTATATTGACATAAGGTTATTCTATTGGTTATGGATATGTTTTTTGGCAAAAAAATTCCTATGCGCTTAAGGGCGTCTTTCGGCCCCAAAGCAGGAAACATTGCTGGACTTCATGAGGCCGGCTTCAGAATTCCTAAAACATTTTTTGCGTTGCTTCCCTCTGGGCAGCAGGAAGGCATCAAATCGCTTTCAGAGACCATCGTGTTCAATGGTAAAAAGGAGAAAATTTCGACCTTGATTATAAGGTCCTCTCAATCCAACGAGGATGGGCATGCCTTTAGCATGGCGGGCCAAAGCCTATCGATTCCAAACCTACCTCTAGATGTGAACACCATTGAAAACGCACTGAGAAAATTGGCCCAAACTTCTGAAACAAGAAGTGTTGCGCTTATCATTCAAGAGTATCTCCACACGGAGTCCTTATATGTTTCCTTTTCGGTAAACCCCAATTATGACTCTCCTTTTTCAATGTTGTGCGAACGATATGAGGTTAATAATGACACCCTAACTATTGGGAAACTCATATCCCAGGAATCTGCCAAAGTTGATGATGCTTTGTCGAGAAATCTGGCCTGGGTTGACCTGGTCATGTCGTTACAGCTTCATTATGGTTATCCGGTGGATATGGAATGGATATACGTTAACCAGAGACCGATGATTTTACAGGTGCGCCCGATAACCCGGATTATGTATCCGGTAAAGAGTTTGTGGACGAATGCAAATTTTAGGGAAGGCGGTATAGGGGGACATTTGGTCTCTGAGCTATCATGGAGCATTTATTCTGCTTCATTTACGGATGCTATTACCACATATTTTTCGGAAATGGGCATCCTCCCCAAAGATGTGCCGGAACGCTGGATTAAAAGATTTATGGGTTATGCGTACTGGAATATCGGGGCAATTAAGGAAGGGGCTAAGCTTCTACCTGGATTTGTGGAGGAGGAATTTGATGATACATATGGTTTAGAGAAACGATATGAGGGAAGAGGATTTGTGACACAGTTTAGTCTAGGTCGATTATTAAGGGGATTTAAAACGGCACTTGCCCTAAGAAAATCATTTAACAGCCGCCTTGCCGATACTTTATCCTTGCAGGAAAAGTGGGAGCAAGACTTATCTTATTATATGACGAGCTTTAATAATTTTTCGAGCGTAGAGGAAATGGAAAATTTTATTAAAAACCATCTATTTCCTTTATATCAAGATTATTGGCGGCTGGTCTATGACACATCGATGTATTATAACTTATATAAATCCAAATTTAAGGTGCATGTCATCCAAGATGTTCAAGTATTAAATCTTAGTCATACAAAAGTTTTGCGCGCCATTGATGACTTGTTTTTGAATTGTTTTTCTAAACAGGAGTTAACCTATTTCCAAGAGAAGTCCTCCGAGAAACTCTATCAGATGTATAATGAGGATGCCGATTTCCCTTATAAACATAGATTCGGGGAAATCTTAGAGCACCATAAATACATGTCATCTAATGACATTGAGCTTTCAGTGGCATGTTGGGATGAGGATGCATTACCATTTTTTGTTTTGATCAAAGAACGCTTGGAACACATAACGGATACACCAGGCTTGGTAAACAAAAGAGAAGTCCTCTCTACCAAGCCCTCAAGATACGTGGAGAATCTGAAGCGACTTATTGAGCACAAAGAATCATTTCGTGATTTCACCAATCGAGGACACTATATTTTGAGAAAATTTGCCCTTGCATTAGGTGATGCCTATGTTCAAAAAGAGCACTTAACATCAGCACAGCAGATTTTCACTCTTTCCTATCAGGAAGTAATCCAAAAAAAGAATATAAAAAGCTGGAAGAATAAAGCATTCAGTCAAGAGTATTTAACAGCGGCACTGCGCAATTTTAAGCCGCCCAATGAGATCCGCCTATCTTCCATTTCGGGGGAAGGGCAGAGGGTAAAAAAGTCACACTCAGGAGAAGTTATACGCGGCCTTGGGGTTTCTTCAGGTATCGTTCAGGGCAAGGCAGTCTGGTGCAATATCAATGCCTTGGAAGAAGTCAATCACGACGCCATAGCTGTTGTGGATTGGGTAGATACAAACAATGTAAAATACTTGCTTCGATTTAAAGGGGTGGTGAGTAGATATGGTGGAGTTTTGTCCCATGGGGCAATTGTATGCCGAGAATATGGAATACCTAGCGTGTTTAATGTCCTTGATTCGATTGATGAGATTCAAGAGGGTATGCCCATTAGTATCGATGGAAGGACAGGCCGTATAAAAATGGTTAAAAAATGATCTCAATTTTAGGTGTGGATGGAAGTGGTAAGAGCCATCTGGCAGCTCAAATCCAAGGCCAAAAAGGCCATAAGGTGCGGGTGTTGCGCGCTACGGATTATCATTTATCTCCTCTTGCGGAAGTGTCAGATCTATCATGGATGTTGTCAGCATTAAGCAATACAGCCGATGAAAGGAAAAGTTATGAGCTCAAGGGAATATCGCTTTTTTTAAAGATGATGCTTTTTACAAAAGCTAGAAAAAATCTTTTATCCAATTGCCCTTCAACCTTTGAAATTACAGAACGTCACCCGGTTATTGATTTTATGGTATATAGTCCGTTTTACCAGACGATGATGCAAACCGAATGCCTTTCTCAAGAACTTTTCTTTGCCCTAAAAAACGATAATACCTTTGATTCGCTATGGGGGTATTTTGATGCAGAGGTAAAAGAGAAAGTGGGGGTTTCTTTTAAGGATCTTCCTCAGTTTTTGATTGCACTTTCCCGTCAATCCCAAGCATGGGACCAAAACACCTTTTACACATTGGAGGCTCTTTTTGATTGTCCCTTACCCAAGGCGGTGATTTATATCAATATCCCAAGTCAAGAGCATCAGGATAGATTTAGTCAGAGAAAATCTCTTCAAGAACTCCATGAAAGGCGAAAAGTGCTTCAAAATCTACACAGTCGTTATGTTAAAATATTGGACTTTTTGTGTTCAGGCATAGAGGTACACTTCCATGCTTCTTTTGATGATACATGTATATTTATCAGCAAGCATGGAACCAGTAATTCATAGAATACTCGAGGCAGTAACAAGGCGGAAGACAACTCTTGAAAATGTAAACTGGTGGAATTCAGCGGCAATGTATCCTTTTATATTTTTAGGGATTTGCCACCTTGCCTCACCGACATCGACGTCTAGATTGATCTTAGAGTTACTAATGTTGTTGGTCTTCGTTTTGAGTTATGCTTTTATGATACGGCTGATAAACGATCGTTTCGATATTGATTCTGATGCGCTCGGGGGCAAACGGAACTTGTATAATACAACAAGCGGCGCTTGGCTTGATTTCCTTATTGTATGTTTTGCTTTGCTTGTTGTTTTTATATGGACTCCCTTGTCAAAGAACCCCTATCTAACCATAATTATAGCCTCTTTTGCTCCAATTGCTGGTATTCTATACAGCCATCCTCTTATTCGCTTAAAGGAGAGGGGGTTTTGGGCTGCTTTAACAGATAGCGTGTATGTTTTTGTGCTTCCAAGTGCCGTTTTGATTTCTATAGGAAGTAAGTCTGAGTTTGTACTTTTTGGGGCATGCATGTTTTTATGGATATATGGATTGCCCAACATGTTATATCATCATTTAGCAGACTTAGATCATGATGAGTTGAGTAATACACGCACTTTTGGAAGAAGCTACCCCGAATTGTCTAAAAAGCTTATTAAGGTGTTTTCTTTGATTGTAAGCCTTTCAATTTTACTTGCCCTTGGTTATGGCACCCTGAAGTTTCTTGATCGTCCTTATGTCTTTTGCATTGTTTTTGGTTTGCTGATATGGACAGAATTCAGTCGAGACACTAGATCAAAGCATTCTTATTTATTATGGATACACACGAAGTGGTTTTTGGCCCGCCAAGTGTTGCTCGCTTTTTTTCTGTGTTATACATGGATGGAGGAAGCTTATGTACTTTTTGGGGCCGGAATTATTTTGTTTGGTCAGCTGTTTTGGTGGCGCTTGGTTTCTCTTTATACCAATATTTTAATGCCAACCTTACGCTTAATTCGTAAGCTATATTTCCTAATACGCAAAGGGTCTAGCCTTGGAGTTAACTATTCAATCTATTGGCTGTTTCGACTTTTTGGTGTGAATTTAAAGACATGGAATACCTCGGCAATGGGTTACTTTAGGTCTAGGTTAAAAAAGTGATGACAATCTTGCAAAAGCAAGGAAGTTGCAATGTTTAGACTACTTTCTCAAATTAATTGTCGCAAGGAGGCACTAAAAATTATTGGGGTATTTATTCTGATAGGAAGCCCTTTGCTTGTCTCACTGACTGTAACCGATGTAGTTGATCTATGGAATAACTATGGCTTTCTTTTTACTGACTCCTTCTCTCAGTTTAAGGGCTATTTTCCTAGATGGTATGGCGTACTCTTTGTTTTAAGTCGCATTGCATATGCACTACCCCTGATGCTGGGGGTTGGAGTTATATATGCCAGAAAAAAATGCTTGATCAAAAAAAAGATCCGATTCGTTGATTTTGCTATTTGGGCCGTCGCGGGATTTATTATACTGTATGGGCTCAGTTATTACACACTTCATTTTCTCTTGATTTCCGGGCCAACAGCCTCTATGCTGCAGATTCTAATGTCAAGGATATATTTGGGTATAGGATGTATTTTATTACTTCTTTTAGTTCAAGACAGACATTATATACATCGCTTTATTTCTTGGATTTTTCAGCCCATAGGCCCAGAATCTCTATGGATTTATCATCGACTTTTTGTGCTGTATTGTTTTTATCTGTTTTTCTTGGCGTTTAACCTTCCGGGGCTTGAGTATTTAGGTCAAAAGGAATATGTCCCCCTGCCCATATTTGGATGGTTCTACAGGTTTATTCCGGTAAGTAGCAACCTTTACATCATATCTATAGGTGTTGGGGTCGTTGCCGCCACGCTTACACTATTTCGTGTGTGCTCAAAAGCAGCAATGATCGTTCTAGCTGTGGCCTTAACTTATATGGTTACCGTGCCTAATTTTTACGGGAAGTTGTGGCACAATCAAATCATTATTTGGCATGTATGGGTTTTGGTATTTGTGCCAAGAGACCTCCTCAATGGTTCATGGAAAGCCGTTCGCACATTGGATGTTAAACGTCCTGAGTATGGATTTTATATCAGGGTATTGTGGCTTCTTTTCGGACATATTTATTTTTTTGCCGGTTTTTATAAGCTATGGACATGCGGCTTAGAGTGGGCCATCGGAGATAATTTTGTCTTCCTATTTCAAGTTGAGTGGTTTGAGCATTATGACCATTTACCATGGCTTAGAATTGATCGCTTACCCTGGTTGCTTCATGTGGGAGGAGTCTTCACCATTCTTCTTGAGCTAAGCTATCCGTATTGGCTTGTTCAAGATCGATTTCGTTTTGTTTCCATCAGCGGCGGCCTCTTACTTCATGCATTTGCAGGAATGTTCCTTTATATCGGATTTTTCTGGTTACTTGTAGTATACTATGTGGTATATATTCCTTGGAATGTCATCTTTGATAAAGGTCGAACAGAAGTAGCAGGTTTGCCTAAAAATATTGGATTTGCGCGCTATGTTGTTCCACTGTCCATACTTGGTGTTAACCTTTTGTTTGGTGTTTTAAGAATTGACTCATATCCATTTTCTATATATCCAGTATATACCGATATGCCGGCATCATCAGTGCATTACTTTGAATTTGAATTACACACTAGTACAGGAGACACCCTTTATGCCCATAAAGAGGGAGAGCGCGTAGGATTTAGGTGGGAAGACTATAGCCGAATAGATTATCAGACACTTAGTGGCTATGAACGCGACACTCAATCTTCTTTGGACACGGCAAGCATTCTTCTTCAATGGGAACGCTGGAAAAATGGTATTTCTTCTCTATACGGGCCAGGAATAGTCAATGTTTATATAGCATGTAGACCGTTAGACCCTGATTTGGCCCATAAGAAGACCCTGCAATATGTATTTTCGCTTGATAACACAACCGAAAAATTATGTTTAAGACCCTAAGGCTCATCCAGAGATTATGAAATATGCTGTGGTATTTGGTGCAGGCGGGTTTATTGGAAGCCATTTAGTACGTCGGTTAAAAAAAGAAGGATATTGGGTGCGTGGAGTTGATCTAAAACGCCCAGAATATAGTCTTACAGAAGCTGATGATTTTATTGTGGGAGATTTAAGGTCTTCTTCAGTAGTTCGCCAAGCACTACAAGGCAGTGTGGATGAGTTATATCAGCTAGCTGCAGATATGGGAGGTGCGGGTTATATTTTCTCTGGTGAAAATGATGCCAAGGTTATGCATAATTCGGCCTTAATCAACTTACATACCGCTCAAGCTTGTGTGGAGTGCGAGGTGGAAAAAGTTTTTTACTCATCTTCTGCCTGTATCTATCCAGAGCACAATCAAAGGGATTCCATGAATCCTAAACTTAACGAGGACTCCGCCTATCCAGCGGCCCCAGACAGTGCATATGGATGGGAGAAATTGTTTGGAGAAAGAGTGTACCAGGCCTACACGAAAAATTTAGGTGTGCACATAAAAATTGGTCGTCTGCACAATATCTATGGCCCTCAAGGGGCTTGGAACAATGGAAAAGAGAAAGCGCCTGCGGCATTATGCCGTAAAATTGCTGAGGTAGAGGACGGTGGAGAAATTGAGATTTGGGGCGATGGCTTGCAAACACGCTCCTTTCTATTTATCGATGATTGCTTAGATGCGATTCGAGCCTTAATGAAGCATGAGGCCTTTTGTGGTCCTGTAAATATAGGATCAGAGGAGATGGTCACCATTAATGGTCTTGCCAACCTTATCATGCAACATGCAGGTAAGTCGATTAAAATTAGGCACGTTTCTGGACCGACAGGAGTGCGGGGAAGATCTAGCGATAATGCGCTCATATATGCTTGTTTATCATGGCAACCAAAAATTTCTCTACATGAAGGAATAGGCATTACCTATCAATGGATAAATAGGCAGGTTACCGCAGACAGTGGACTACAATAGTATACCTAGTTTTTTTGCTTTCTTTTACACGGCGGTTGGCTAATTTAGCCATCATATATTTTATGGCTTCTTCTTTTCAGTTAAGTATAGTTGTTGCTGCGCGCAACGATAACTATGGAGGAGACTTCAATCAAAGATTGAGTCGCTCAATTCTTTGGAACGCTAGTTTGCTCGAAGAATGGCAGATTACCACAGAATATGTTGTTGTCAATTGGAATCCCGACAAAAATAAACCTACATTGCAGTCTGCCATATCTTGGCCCCTCAACCGTAAGTACGTTCAGTTTAGAATTATCGAGGTTTCTGAAGCATTACACAAAAAGCAAGTAGAACGAAATTCTTTGAAACCTGCAAATGTTTTAGAGTTTATTGCAAAAAATGTAGGCATTCGAAGGGCAATGGGCCATGCTATTCTTTGTACTAATGCAGATGTACAGCTAAGTGTTGACGTGATTAGATATATTGCCGAGAAGCCATTACAAGACCAAGTTCTATATAGGGCTATTCGCTTAGATATTGATCAAAATTCTAAACGAGAACCGAAGCGCTGCATAACCCGTTGGTTTTTGCAAGGAAGTACAATTCGAACGCCGAGGTATTGGCCTTATGTCGTTCAACATGTGTATGCTCACCAATTGGCAGCACTAAAGAGGTTTTACTATAAAAATGCTCCGGATTGGCACTATGTTCCTTCAATTTCTCGAGCAGAGAAAGTGCTGTTTGATTATCCATTTAATGCAAGTGGAGATTTCGCGTTAATGACTAAATCATCTTGGGCAAAAATGGGGGGATACCGCGAGGCTTGTATAATTTCTACGCATGTTGATTCCTTGCATTTAGTCGATTGTTTGCGCAGAGATATACGCATTGAACTTCTTACAGGGACATACGTCTATCATCAAGAACATACTCGTCGTTATTCTTTTGATTCACCGAGCAATGAAATGCATTTTATGTATAAATTATTATGCAAGACCATTACTAGTTATATTTTGGAAGAGGCCAAGGACAATATATTGGCTGAACAAGATGGATGGGGCATGTCAGATGAAAAATTAGAATCAGTATATGTCTAGTATGAATAATCCGCATTTATCTATAGTGGTGACCTCCCGCAACGATAATCATGGGGGGGATATGGTAAAACGTATGAAGTATTTTCTGCAAACGTTATACACCCTATCGTCTCGTCAGGAGATGGGTCTTGAGGTGGTTTTTGTAGAATGGAATCCTCCACCTACAGGGCCCTTATTAAAGGAAATTCTCCCTTTACCACCAAAGAATTTAGATTATTTTGAGCTGCGCTATGTGGTGGTTCCTGCTAGCCTTCACGGAACGCTAGACAACTCGGATAAACTATCTATGTTTCAAATGATTGCGAAAAATGTAGGCGTTCGAAGAGCTAAAGGACAATTTGTGTTATGCACCAATGTGGATGTTATCTTTTCCGAAGAGCTATTTGACGCGCTCTTTTCTGGATTACTTCAAAAAACCATGTTGTATCGTGCCAATAGAGTAGATGTCCCTAAAGATATACCAGGCGACTTGAGTCATTCTGATTTATTGGCCTTTTGCCAGGGCAATGAAATTCAGCGGATGGGAAAAAATGCATTATATCCAGAAATATCGAATACTACACCATGGTATTTTTCTTTGCCCTTTATCGGCTGGTTTTTATCCTTGCCCCAAAAATGTATTCGCTTTATGGGAATAGAGTCGCTTTCTTCTCGATATGCCCGAATGGATACAGATGCCTGTGGTGACTTTACGTTAATGCACAAAGATCACTGGATGTCTATTAGGGGTTATATCGAATTGGAAGCCTACAGTATTCATATAGATTCCTTGCTTTTGTATTATGCCCTTGCTCTAGAAATTGAGCAACATATATTCCCGAGCAAGGCTTGTATCTACCATATATCTCATTCAAATGGCTGGGAGCTTCAAGATCCTAAGGAAAAATTATTTTGGGATATACACCAACCCAAATTGGACTGGAGTACAGCGGATCGTTTTGGTCGTTATATTGTAGAACATCAACTTCAATATGTCAATAATGAGGATTGGGGGCTGGCAAATCATGATTTAGAAGAGTACACCTATTAATTTTGTGAAGTGACAGATATTACACACATCGGCATTATAGGTGTTGGAAAGCTTGGTTTGTGTTTCGCTTTGAATTTAGAAAGATCAGGGTTTAAGGTTTATGCTACAGACATTGATACTAAACACCTTGATTCTTTGGAAAACAAGGCATTAAATAGCGATGAACCGGATGTGAATGTATTGTTGGATAAGGCCTCCAATCTTATTCTGGACTCTTCCCTCCAAGGCTTTCTCGATAATCCGATAACAGACATTTTTGTTATGGTGGCAACGCCGACCTCAGCGCATAACGGATATGATCATAGCCAGGTAAACAGCTTATGTGATGATTTAATCGCATTTGGGCGTCAACCAGAACAAAGGCATCTATACATTGGATGTACTACTATGCCTGGATATTGCTCTGAGCTCGCCGAAAAACTTAAACCTTATAATTGGACAGTTTCGTATAATCCCGAATTTATTGCCCAAGGCACTGTGATTTACAATCAGCGCCATCCTGATCAAGTATTAATCGGTGAAGCCAATGTGGAGGTAGGGGATAGGTTGCAGTCAATTTATTCCAAGTTGGTTCAAAACGATCCAACGTATTGTCGCATGGATGTTTTAAGTGCAGAGATTACCAAGTTAGCGACGAACTGTTTTTTAACAACAAAAATCTCTTTTGCAAATTCAATAGGAGATTTGGCAAAAAGCGTGGGGGCAGATCCTGACAAAATTTTAAATGCGGTGGGATCGGATAGCAGAATAGGGGATAAGTACCTCAACTATGGATTTGGTTTTGGTGGGCCTTGTTTTCCGAGAGATAATCGAGCGTTGGGTCAATTTGCCAAAAGCCAAGGACAGCAGTTGTATATAAGTGCGGCCACAGATGAAGTAAACAAACAGCACTTAAATTTTCAAATCCAAGACATCATAAAATCAAAAGAGGAAGATACGCCTATTGAATTTCAGACCATTACATACAAACCGTCATCAGTTCTGCTTGATGAGTCACAGCAATTGGCCCTTGCCGTGGCATTGGCTAAACGAGGGCGAACTGTCGTTATTTACGAGCGTCCGTCTGTGATTAAGAAAGTTGAGGCAATGTACCCGGGCCTTTTTGTATTTAAAGAGTACACCTAGTAAAGGTCTAGATTTCCATCCAATCATAGTTTTCGGCAACCAATCGTTTTTGGGGCGCAGAAAAGACAATCGTGTCCCAGTTTGGATATTCGACTTTAGCGAGTTTTAAAACTAAACCTCGGCCTGGCTTGGCATCGTCGTGGGTATTGGTTACATACTCGGCTCCGAGTTGTTGCGCTAATCTAAGGGCTGCATTTGCTCCTGGATTAATCACACCCCCAAGAAAAAAAGGTAGTCGAAAGTCAGTGAATGTTGTAATCAGTAGGCGACAGGTTTTGTCGCGAAAAGTTTCCATTTGACTTGGATGTAAATCAAAGCCATGAGGTGCGTAGAAGATAAAGTCATTATTCCACGAAATGACAATGGCTTCATAGAGCGGGGGTTTTGCTTTGTAGGGCCGCATTACGGTCACCTTCAAGGAAAGGTTAAAATCACCTATGGCGCCAACATTGGAAAAGCCCTGCTTAGTCAAGCGCTTAATGGCTCGATCGACACCCTCAATGTTTGCAGAGGAGGGCATTTCATTAAGCGTTAACTCATGGCAGTGATCAGAATAGGGCTGTGAGATAACAATGCGATTGGGTTCGGAAATCTGATCGAGGGCGACAGCTGGTTCACTTAGCCACTGCATGTTAAACTGCTTAAAACCGTCAATCTCTGGTCCGATTAGCCATGGATCAAGCAGAATGCGCTCCCCTCCCCAATGGATTTCCCATGAATTGTCCATGTTTAACCGACGAAGACATATCGTAGAAGAGGCTGCCGACATTATCACAAAATAGGGAAATAAAAAAAGCCGCAATACTGCGGCTTTTGCGCCCCCACCTGGGCTCGAACCAGGGACCTGCGGATTAACAGTCCGTCGCTCTAACCAACTGAGCTATGGAGGCTTAAATCCTTTGAAAGACGTCAAAGATAAATTTTAATTTTTAATTCTGTTACAGGAAAGCGCAAATCGTGTAATCGGCATGGTTATGGGGTTTTATTGAATATTCCTTTCTTTGTGCAGGTTAACGCATAGCATGAAAATTTTAACAGTTGGAACCGTCGCTTTTGACGCCATTGAAAGCCCTTTTGGTAAGGTTGATAAAATCATAGGAGGTGCGGCAACTTACATCTCATGGTCGGCCTCGTATTACACAAAAGATCTCGCCATAGTCTCGGTAATCGGTGGTGACTATGATATGGAAAGCCTTGACCGTTTAAGGGCGAGGGGAGTAGACACTGCAGGGATTGAAATTAAAGAAGACGAAAAATCATTTTTTTGGTCTGGCCGATATCACACCGACATGAATACAAGGGATTCGTTAGACACCCAATTGAATGTTTTATTGTCCTTTGACCCCAAGGTGCCGTCATCCCATCGAGATGCAGAAATCCTTATGCTTGGCAATATTGATCCTACCCTACAGATGAAGGTCATTGACCAGATGAAGAATCCTGCTTTTATCGTATTAGACACCATGAACTTTTGGATGGAGATTAAGCTTGATGCCTTAAAAGAAGTGATTAAGCGTGCTAATCTTTTAACCATTAATGACGAGGAAGCCCGTTTGCTCACTGGAGAGTACTCACTCAAAAAAGCCTCTCAAAAGATTCTTGCCATGGGGCCTCAATATTTAATCATCAAAAAAGGAGAGCATGGCGCATTGCTTTTTTCAAAAGACGACATGTTCTTTGCGCCCGCCCTTCCGCTTGAGGATGTTTTTGATCCGACAGGAGCTGGGGACACTTTTGCAGGAGGCTTAGTAGGGTATTTAGCACAACGTGAAGAATTTACTTTCGAAGAGTTAAAGCAAGGTGTCATCCATGGATCAATGATGGCGAGTTATTGTGTTGAGTCTTTTGGTCCTCAGCGCCTTATGGAACTTAATGATGTGATGCGTATGGAGCGTTTGGAGGAGTTTCGTAGGCTAACCAAGTTCTAGTAGGCATATTTAATAGCCTAACCCCTCTACGATTTGAATGGCATTTGTTGCTGCACCTTTAAGTAAGTTATCGGCTACAATCCAACAATTAAAGGCATTTTCCAGGCTCACATCTCTTCGGATGCGCCCTACAAATACTTCTTCTTTATTTTCCACAAAGCGTGGCATTGGGTAAATATGTTCTTCGGGCTTGTCTTGAACTATAACTCCTTCCACTTCTGAGATCGCCTTTTGAACGGCATCTAATGTGAAAGCTTGGCGTAGCTCCACATTGGCCGCAATACTATGACCCCCTTGTACGGGAACCCTCACAACAGTTGCCGTTACTGCGATAGTTGGGTCATTAAAAATTTTGCGGCTTTCTTCCCGCAACTTAACTTCTTCGGCTGTATCGTTATTCTCGTCTAGCGCTCCATTAACTGGCAGGCAATTCATATCAATAGGGTGGGGATAGGCCATGTTTTCTGCCCGCTTGCCCACTCGCTCTGTCATAAGTTGAGTAATGGCATCTTTACCTGTACCGGAAACGGATTGATAGGTGGAAAGGACCATTCGCTTAATGCCGAATTTTTGTTGGACATTACGCAAAGCTAGCACGAGTTGAATGGTCGAACAATTTGGGTTGGCGATAATTCCGTGGGAATCGTTTACACTGCATAGGTTGATTTCTGGAACAACCAGTGGCACTGTATTATCCATGCGCCAGCAAGATGAGTTATCGATAACGCGGCATCCTGCATCCACAAAAAGTGGCGCCCATTTTTTACTTACACCACTTCCGGCTGAAAAGATGGCCCACCTGGGGTTTTGTGCCAAGACATCGTCTACAGTTTGAACCGTCAGTTGCTCATTATGAAACATTCTTGTCTGCCCTGCAGAACGGTTTGAGGCCCCCAAAAGAAGTTCTTTTGGTCGATGTCCGCGGGATGCTAACCCGTCAAGCAGTTTTTGGCCCACTAGACCAGTAACCCCAATAATAGCTCCGCGTTGCTGTATACTCATTACTCAAAAATAAGGACTTATCTCATGGTAATCTTGATGCCGTGATTATACCATTAACGGTGACGAAAGTATATTATGTAAATATCGGACAGATCTGGGTGGCATGCATGGTGTTGGGATTATCCGCAAAAGCTCAAATCAGTACTACGTTTAATGACTCTTTAGGTTGGCAGACCGTTTGGCGGGGCGATACTTCGGCATTTGACTGCCATAATGGCTTTCTTCAGCTTAATGCTGACCCAAATCTTGGCCTTGCGCGTATTACTAGTAATTCTTCAGCGCACAATCAGGGACAGTTTTATGGAAAAGTCAGTTTGGAGTTTAACCCCTCTTCAATGAATTACATGGTGCTTGATCTTATAAGAGGTTTTGATTTTACGTATTCGCTGATCATCGGGAAAGAGGAGGATAAAGTTCAATGGAAGTATGCCACATCAGATCTGGAAGTTATTCTTTTGGAAAGTCATGAGGACTATCTAAATCATTCTCAAATCCATCTTGAATTTTGGTTGAACTTTGATAGTCTAGGATACTGGCATATGTCGACAAGGCGTTTAGTTGATCCCGAAGTTGATTCAGGTTTTGTGCAGTATTGGGGAAGCCATCATTTTGTTCGTGGTAGACTGGCAAACGAGTTGAGTATCGAATGTGTCTTTACATCGAGCCGCGCTGATAAGTTTTTTGTAGATGCTCTTTATATTGAGGGCCAACCATTTCAAGATATTTTCCCTCCTAGAATCCTATCCTTTAGCCTACATGGTTCAAGACAAATCAAGGTCCGTGCAAGTGAGGAAGTCTATCCATTGGAAGAGTTGTCGAGCTACAACAGTGGGGACTATCAATGCCTTAGCAGTGAAACTCGGGCCAACGCACTTTTTTTGCAATACAACAAGGTATTTACGCATGGTGATACACTGTATTGGGGCAGCCTCAGTCTGGAAGACAGTCTGGGCAATCAATCTACTTTCGCTCCTGAGCCTGTAGTTGTTGACCATGTTGATTTTCAGGACGTTATAGTGTCTCAAGTCATGGAAGATGCCCTTCCTGCATACAATCTTCCAGGTATTGAATTTATTGAGTTGACCAATCTCATGGAGGATAATGTTTCGCTTGGCCAATGGAAAATCATAGTCAACGACGACACTATTCACTTGCTTAATATCGAGCTGTTGTCACATCAGAAAGTGCTATTTTCCAAACCCGCTTCAGCCATTGCGCTACAAACTTTTTTGGATAGTATTTCCTCAGATCAGAACCTATGTGCCCCAAGAATTTGGGCGGTGGACTCTTGGGTTGACTTACCTTCAACAGGGATAATCCAATTGATTGACCACCGAATGGTGCCTCAAGATTTAGTGCAGTATTCTCAAGCTTCTTATGGTCAGCAGTATCATATTGGTGGAAACCTAATGTCTTCGGGAGGGGTGGCCCTTTCGCGCGTTTTAGGACAAAATACTTTTATAGGTAGCAGATCGCCGGACGGAGCTCTATTTACCTGCTTTTTGGATGAGCAATTATCAGATCTGTCCGACCAAGGAGTGATATATGGAAGAGTTGACGTGATTCATTCAAAAAAGTTGCTTCTAGAAATGTCTAAGGTTGTGGGATACACTGAAATAGTAAGATGCTTACGCCTTTTTGATCGCGAGCAAAATCCAGTGGAATTTAGCCTCAAAAAAGCTCACTACGACACGACCTCCTGGTATTTGTCCTTGAGTCAATCATTGAACCCCGCGAATACTTATCATATTCAATGGCACCCTGTTTTTCCCATTGAATCACACTCTTCTTCTATCGCTTGGAATTTTAATCGAATTCAACTTCCCCAAATGGTCTCCAATATTGGAGAGGTATTGATTACAGAGATCATGGATGATCCATTTAGTGATGAATGCGAGTATATGGAATTATATAATCCTGAGGATAACAGCTTAGACCTTAAGGAATTACTCATATGGACCTCGAGAGAGGGACAGGTGATTGAATTAGAAAAAATTGAACGAGAGGCGCTTCAGATTAGACCAGGAGAGTATCTTGTAATCAGCGAGGCATCCTGTGACTTATCTTTACTTGATCCAGTCAGCAATCAACACCTATCGGTCAATCTTCCGGCTCTGGATAGTAAAACAAAAGATCTTTTTGTTGGCTTTTCTTTGGATAGCCCCCTTGATAGCCTTCATATCAATCAATCAATCCAAGAAATACCTTGGCAAAAGGGCTATGCGTTAGAGCGTATACACAATGGGCGAGATTACCAAGACTTGTGGTGGCTTGCACCAAGTCAATTGAGAGGAAGTCCTACAAGACAAAACAATCAGATTCTGCAGGATGGCATAAATGATAAAAAATGTTTATCTCTCTCATCTCGTGTACTAAGCCTTAATGGTGATGGTGTTTCAGATTTTTTAGAAGTTCAGCTAGCAGATAATACATGGAGCCGCGGTGGATATAGAATTGATGTTTTTTCATTGACTGGTCATCATTGTAAGCAGATTGCGTATGTTGAGGTCGGTGGTCCGCAGGATCATTGGTATTGGGATGGAATTGCAGATGATGGTAGAGTCCTTCCTCCAGACTTTTATATTCTTTCAATACAGGGTCTTGGCTTATTATCTCCACCGAGGTGTTCAGTACCTATTCTAGTAATGTATTGATTACTTTCACTACTCCTTTGAATAAAGGATGGAATATGCGAGGTGTTACCGATAAGCTAATTGTATTAAGTTCCCTAAAATATGGGGAGACAAGCCTAATTGTCAAAGCCTTTACGTATCAGTTTGGAGTTTTGGGTTTTATGCTTAAAGGGGTTCGAAAACGGCGTAGGGGAATTGTCGCACTGTACCAACCAGCTAGTGTATTAGAGGCAAACATTATGTATAGAGAGGGGAAAAGCCTTCATGGCATAAATCAGCCAAAACATGTATTTGTTGCTCACAAAACCTCAGCAGAACTTCAACGCATGGCAAAAGCCTTGTTCATTTCAGAATGTTTACAAAACATCTTGATTAAAGAAAGCCCTAATGAGGAACTATTCAACCTGTCGGCAGACTGGTTAAGTGCTTTAGAACACGATGATTCTAGTGAATTTCATCACCTACGATTTCTATTTGCTTCACTTCAACCCCTAGGCATTCAACCTCGAATTTCGATGCGTCCGGAGCATACTCAGTTCGATTTACGCGAGGGAAGATTCAGCCATTTTGTAGAGCATTCTGATGTGCTAAATGAAGAAGAAGCTGCGCTCTTTTTAGAAGGGCTGAAGGGGCGATTTAATCACTTGTCTTCCTTACAACGCTGGCAGCTTTTGCATCATTTGCTAAGTTACGTAAGAATTCATTTGCCCTGGATGAAACCCATCAAAACTCTTGATGTGATGAAACAGGTGTTTACCGAGTCTTTCGCCGCAAAAAATGTCTAGGTTTTTTGGCCGTTGGTGAAATGTGTAAATTCGGTTGTGCTCAGTAAGTTTCTCCAACAAGCCGTACAAGGAAATTCGGCATCAGTAGCCCTTCTTGTAGACCCTAGTTCACAAGTTGAGGAAGGCATGTCGTGCTTAGTTAAAGGAGTTGAGGAAGGGTGGGTTGATGCTGTTTTTTATGGAGGGAGCCTTCGTACCCATAGTGAAGAGGAGGTCCAGTGGAATAGCTTACGACAAAGAATACAAGTGCCAATTTTTGCCTTCCCTTCGAACGCGCTACAGGTTCACCCTACGGCGGACGGTCTTCTTCATTTAAGCTTAGTATCGGGTAGGAACCCGGACTATCTTGTAGGCAGACATGTGGAGGCGGCTATCTACCTTGATGAGCTCGGTATTGAGATCGTACCAACCGCCTATCTTCTTATTGATGGGGGCAAGGTGTCAACAACGAGTTATATCACAAACACCCTCCCCATTCCAAGAGACAAAGTAGAAGTTGCTTATGCAACGGCGCTTGCAGGCGTTCAATTGGGCATGAAGGCCATTTACCTAGAGGCGGGAAGCGGGGCAGATAAGGTAGTTCCAATTAATATGGTAAAGGCATTGTCAAGTAAGCTCGATGTTCCAATCATAGTTGGAGGGGGTATTCGTTCGGCTGAGCAGATGCAAGCTCTATCTCAAGCGGGAGCCGATGTACTCGTCATTGGCAATGCATTTGAGGAAAATCCCTTTCAGGTCATAGATGATTTACGCACTTTTAAATGTGCAGTCAAGGCATGAAAGGCGTAGTCCAAAAATCTACAGGAAGCTGGTATAGGGTGCTTTGTGATGACGGATTAACAAGAGATCTCCGCGTAGCTGGCAAGGTTCGTTTATATGAATTAGACACGACCAACCCAATTGCTGTAGGGGATGAAGTCACCGTATCGACGCGAGCGAATGGCGGAGAAAAAATGATAGAGGATATTTCTCCGAGACGGAATTACATCATTCGACAGTCACCTAAAAAAAGAGGTGCTAGGCATATTTTGGCTTCTAATTTAGATCAAGTGATCCTTCTAATTACTCTCGCACATCCTCGGACATCAACAGGATTTATTGATCGGTGTCTTCTTACAAGTGCTGCCTATCACATACCTGTGGTTCTGGTTTTTAATAAACAGGATTTACTAGACCCCGATAGTAAAATAGGTAGGAAGCAGCAAGCGTTAATAGACTACTATAGGGCTATGGACTATGAAGTATTAGAAACATCAGCGATGGAATCCACGGGAATTCAAGCCCTTGAGGATGTAGCCAAAGACAAACGAAGTTTGTTAATAGGCCACAGTGGCGTAGGGAAATCTTCATTATTAAATGCCTTAGACCCTTCGTTGGATTTACGGACAAAAGAAATCTCAAAAAAATATTCAAAAGGAGTACATACAACGACTTTTGCCGAGATGTTTCCCCTCCCCTTTGGGGGTGAGATTATAGATGCTCCTGGAATCAAAGAGTTTGGGGTTGTCGACTTTGATAAAGGAGAGGTTTCCACCCATATGGCGGACTTTATGCATCATGTCGACCATTGTAAGTTTGCTAATTGTTTTCATTGTAATGAGCCTAATTGCGCCGTCTATAAGGCGGTACTCTCAGGAGATATTACCGAGTGGCGATACATCAATTACCTTAGAATTTTACAAGATATAGACGAGGCAAAGGCGTGGTAGAAACTCAAAATGACAAACAGGAAAGAGCATTGTTAGTGGGCTTGGTGACGGCCAAACAGAACCTTCAGAAAATGCAGGAGAACTTGGATGAGTTAGCCTTTTTGGCGGAAACAGCAGGTGCTATTCCTGTAGAGCAAGTTTATCAAAACCTCCCTCTTCCGGATAACAGAACCTATGTAGGATCAGGTAAGCTCGCCGAAATCAAAAAGATGATTCGGTTGAAGTCAATTGATGTCTTGATTTTTGATGATGAGATTAGCCCAGCTCAACAGCGCAACATTGAAAAAGAGACCAAAATAAAAGTGCTAGATCGCAGCATGTTGATTCTTGATATTTTTGCTCAAAGAGCACGAACAACACAAGCAAAATTACAGGTAGAGCTTGCTCAACAACAATATCTTCTGCCTCGTCTTCGTGGAATGTGGCAACACCTCGATCGGGTAAAAGGGGGTATTGGGATGCGAGGTGCTGGTGAAAAAGAAATTGAAACCGACCGAAGGATTGCAGGAAAGCGTATCGCCTTACTCAAGCAGCGCTTAGTCCAGGTAGAAAAGCAAGACATCAATCGCAGGAAGTCTCGAGAAGGAATGATTCGCCTTGCGCTTGTAGGGTATACCAACGTGGGTAAATCAACCATTATGAATGCCTTGAGCAAGTCTACCGTATTGGCGGAAAACAAGCTCTTTGCCACGTTAGATACAACAGTGCGAAAGGTCGCTATAGGTCATGTACCTTTTTTGTTATCGGATACGGTGGGTTTTATTCGGAAGCTACCTCATCATCTTGTGGAAAGTTTCAAATCAACGCTTAACGAGGCCTTAGAAGCAGACTTATTAGTGCATGTTGTTGATCTATCCCATCCCCAATTTGAAGATCAAATGCAGGCGGTTAAAGCAACACTTGCGGACTTACGATGTGAAGAAAAACCGGAGTTAGTTGTCTTTAATAAATTGGATGTTTACAGGGAACGATACTTTGATAAGTATACAAGCAAGGAAGTTCAATCCGAAATCGTAGATGGATTGCAACGTGCATTTTCTGAAGATGTAAAGATTGATCCCGTTTTTATATCGGCCACCCAAAAGGAAAACATGAATATTTTGCGTAAGCGTATTTTCGAGGAAACGCGAAAACTATATATACAGAGGTATCCATACAAAGCGAGCTATGTCGCCAATTGGGAACCCGATTGGGAGGATAATTCTTAATGATTTTACAACATTTATGTTGTGTAACTCTTATTTTTAAAGACATGAGCTATAAACAAAACGTTGCATGTCTTTTTATCTTTGCCTTATCCCTTTTTTATGGTGAATTGTGGGCGCAGGAAATGGTGGATAGAGCGGTCGTAAAGTCAGGTCAGGCACCATTCTTCCACGGAGTTGCCTCGGGAGACCCCCTCCCTGATGCTGTAATTCTTTGGACCCGTGTAACCCCCGCCCAAGGGGTTACTGATAGCATCCCCGTACAATGGATGGTTTCTACTGATCCTCAATTTTCGCAGATTGCTAACTTCGGATCGGCCCTTGCTGTCGCGGACGAAGACTTCACAGTCAAAGTCGATGTTTGTGGGCTTCAGCCAGCCACCTACTATTATTATCTTTTTCGTGCTGAAGGCAAAAACTCGGTAACAGGTCGGACCAAGACCGCGCCCCTTGGCTCGGTATCCAACCTAAAGTTTGGTGTGGCCTCATGTTCAAATCTGCCCAACGGCTATTTCAACGCCTATGCGGATATGGCCGATCGCCACAATGATATGGACGCGTGGCTTCACTTAGGGGATTATATTTATGAATATGGCTCGGGGAATTCTGAGCCACCGTATGAAATAACTCAGCTACCGGATTATCGTTTGCGTCACTCCCAATATAAGATGGATGTTCAGTCGCAGCGACTGCATCAGCTATTTCCTTTAATTGCCACGTGGGATGATCATGAGTCGGCTAATAACTCCTACATGGACGGTGCACAAAACCATGATGCTAGTGAAGGAGTATGGACAGATCGTCTCAGTTTTTCTGCAGAGGCTTACAAAGAGTGGTTGCCAATCCGAAGTCCTGATAGCACAAACCCAATTAAAATTTGGCGAACATTGAAATATGGGGATCTGGCTGAGTTGATGGTTATGGATACGCGTATATGGGGTCGAGAGGAGCAGGGTAGCCCTGAGCCTAAGGATTTACTTGGAAGTGATCAGTTCGATTGGCTTGAAGGGAGATTGGATTCTACAGATGCCCTTTGGAAGCTTCTATGTCAACAAGTAATGTTTGCTCCTTTACCAAATAGCGATGCATGGGAAGGTTATGAGTCAGAGCGTAATCGACTAATCGATTTTGTGGAAGACAATCAAATTGAAAATAACGTAGTACTTACGGGAGACATTCATACTTTTTTTGCTAATGAAGTTCCTGGAAATTCAACAGCTAGTGCTATGGTCGAATTTATTGTGGGTAGCGTTACATCAACAAGTATTCCTATTAATATTCCCGTTGGTTTAATTCAAATTTTGTTTCCCCACATTAAATATGCTCAATTTGCTGATCGAGGATACGTTGCATTGACGTTGGACCAAAACAGCGCACAAGCAGACTATTATGCAACCCCTATTGACGTGTTTAACGTAGGAGGAAGCCACCTGACATCATGGAAGGTTGACGAGGGCTCAACGACTTTGGTTAATGTACCTAACCCGTTACCTTCACAAGCGGGGCCTTTTCGACCGGATACGTCAGCGGACCAAACCATCGGAATGGTTCAATTAATAGATACTATCGTCTTGGGCGGGACCGAGAATAACTCAGTTGACGGCAACCTAATTCCAAATGTGACCGCCATATGTCCATCTATTGCGGGCAGTGTATCAACATTGCCAGATAATGGGACACTAATCTTAGACAATGTAACCGTTACGTACACGCCGAATCCTAACTTTTTTGGAAACGATACAGCAAATGTTGTTCTGTGTCGTCAAGGTATAGGCTGTGACACGATTACCTTAGTCATCAACATTGTTGGTGCCACTTCAACAGACACTACCTATCATACGATCTATGCAGGGCAAAGCATTCAGCCCTGTGGTACGTTTGGTGATTTATCGTCTTCGATTACATCAACTGCCATCTCAAGTTTTACGGGGTTGGGAAGTGTTGCAGTGTTAGACAGTTTCTGTATTGATTATAGTGCACCTTCCGATCAACCATCACTTGATACTGTAGCCATGGTAGTTTGTGATACGAATGGTATTTGTGACCTTCATGTCTTTATCATTAATGTGCTTCCATTACCTGCAACGGAAACCATTGTAGATACTATCAGTGGACCCAACCTGTATTCCAGATGTTTTGAGTTTGATGACTTGGTGGGGCCCCTCACTACCTTTTCCCTTGAAGGCAGTCCTAGTCACGGTCAAATTGCCTATTATAATGACTCCTGTATAACCTATCTCCCTGATTCTTCGATGGATGAAACAGAGACCTTGGTCTTTATAGGGTGTGACAATGCTATGCCTCCAAATTGTGATACGGTAGTACTACAACTTGTGCTCGTTGATGAAACAATGGTTGACATCAGGGATGCCTACTCAAATCCATTAGTAATAATGGGTATACAGCCCAATCCGTTTAGGGAGTATTTTTATATTCAATTCTATGCCCTGCCTCTTGCCAATGATCTTGAGATATCAGTGTATTCCTTGGATGGAAAAGTAGTTTATCAAGAATTCAAAAAAGGCTTAAGTGAAGGACTTTACCATCTTCCTGTAAAGCTTCCCGCGCTGACCAAGGGAGAGTACATTGTGGAAGTACAAAGCGGAGGACATCGATACACACAGCCAATGCTGAAAGAATAGTAAGGCCTAAATGCTTATATTTGCATTATAGAGGGGGCATTTGTCCCCTCTTTTTATTCTAAAGATTTAGAAAAGTGTTGGAAATTGAGCAAAAAATAAAGACTTGGTTGGGAGAAATCCTCCCTTCTATGGATGCATTCTTTGTGGAACTAATTGCTAAGGGAAAGCGTCTTGAGCTTTACATTGACAAGGTGCCTAGTATAACTATAGATGAGTTGGTGCGGGTCAGTCGTCATTTGGAAGCCCAGCTTGATGAAGAAGGATCAGTGCCAGAGGACTATACGCTTAATGTTTCTTCTCCTGGAATGGGTAACCCCCTTCGCGTTCGAGAACAATATATTAAAAGAATTGGGCGACAGCTCAAAATCACGACATTCAGCGAGGAGCGTCTCGAGGGACGATTGATAAAGGTTCTTGATAATGGAATCGAGTTTCTGTTAGAGCCTTTAGAGGGAAAATCCAAACCAGGCAAAAAGAAAAAAAATGCTACGGATCAATCCTCCAGCATAGAAATACATTTTGAGGAAATCAAAAAAGCCATATTACATTTTAACTTTTAAATCATAACCATGAATAGTGCAGAGCTTATTGATTCGTTTTCCGAATTCAAAGAGTTTAAAAATATCGATCGACCTACCATGATGAAGGTCTTGGAGGATGTCTTTCGTACCATCCTTAAGAAAAAGTTTGGGGATGATGAGAACTTCGACATCATTGTCAATACCGATAAAGGAGACCTTGAAATTTGGCGGACACGAGCAATTGTGGCCGATGGAGAGGTGGAAGATGATAATCTTCAAATTTCAATCAGCAATGCTATTAAAATTGAGGAGGATTATGAAGTAGGCGAGGATTGCTATGAGCAAGTTACTATGGAATCCTTTGGACGCCGTGCGGTGCTAAGTGCTCGCCAGACTTTGGTAACACGTGTTCTTGAGATTGAGAAAAATGAGATTTTCCAGAAGTATAAAGATCGTGTTGGTGATATAATGTCCGCAGAAGTTTATCAGATTTGGAAGCGTGAGATTCTTTTGCTTGACGATGAGGGAAATGAAATTGTTCTTCCCAAAAGCGAGCAAATTCGCGGAGACTTTTTCAAAAAGGGAGAGAGTGTACGAGGAGTGATAAAGGAGGTGCGCCTTCGCAATGCGCAACCAATCATTGTCTTATCACGAACGGATAATGCATTTCTAGCCAAGTTGCTGGAACTTGAAGTGCCTGAGATTTTTGATGGGCTCATTGTCATTAAAAATATTGTGCGTGAGCCCGGTGAAAAGGCAAAAGTTGCGGTCGAAAGTTATGATGACCGAATTGACCCTGTTGGGGCTTGTGTCGGCATGAAGGGAAGCAGAATCCACGGTATTGTTCGAGAGCTAAAGAATGAAAACATCGATATCATTAATTACACAGATAATCTAAATCTATTGGTGCAACGTGCTCTTGCCCCAGCCAAAATTGTAAGTATGGACATCAATACGGACAATCGCTCAATTGCGGTATATCTTAAACCAGATCAGGTATCGCTTGCCATTGGCCGTCGCGGACAAAATATTAAACTTGCAAGCCGGCTTGTAGATTATGAGATTGATGTTTATCGAGATGTCGAGGGCGAAGAATATGATATTGATCTCGATGAATTTGCAGATGAAATCGATTCTTGGATGCTTGATGAGCTCAAGGCCATTGGGTGTGATACGGCGAAAAGTGTATTGGATCTCAGCGAGGAAGAGTTGGTACGACGAACCGATTTAGAAGAGGAAACGATTAAGGAAATTTATAAGATTCTTAAGTCAGAATTCGAGGAAGAATAAAAGTACATGTCAGATTATAAACCGATGCGGCTGATTGCCGCGGCCAAAAAGTTTAATGTAGGGGCCTCTACTATTACTGAATTCCTTCAAGGAAAGGGATTTGATATTGATAATCGACCTACTACCAAGTTGAGTGAAGAAATGTATCAGGCACTACGCGCCGAGTATTCTTCAGATGTCGATATGAAAAAGGAGGCTGAACAGGTTCAGCTTGGCTCAGAGAACAAGGGCGTGAGCCTTAACAAAGAAGAAGAAACAGAAACGTTCATCGAACGAAAAAAAGTTGAGCTGTCTGGTCCTAAGATTGTTGGAAAAATAGATGTCGCTTCAAAGCAGGATGCTGAAGCGCAGTCTGCTGATAGCGATTCTTCTACCAAAGACGATGAAGGTTTGACAGATAAGAATCGAGCCAAGGAAGAAATTGAAACCATCGAACGTAAAAAGGTTGAGCTAACAGGCCCCAAGGTCTTAGGTAAGATTGAAATTCAACCTGAACCCCAGCGAGCTAAGAAAACAGAGGAAAAAAGTCCGGAAAAGCGTCAACGAAAGCGCTTTAAAAAGGCATCAAAAGTTGGGCCTGTAAAGGGAACCAATGCGGGGCGTGGCAAGGCCAAGGATGAGCCAGCTGTAGTCAGTGAAAAGGAAATCGAAGAAAAGATTAAAAATACAATGGCGAAGCTACAGGCTGCATCTTCTGGCAAGAGTCAGCGTTCCAAGCTTCGTCGCCAAAAACGCCAAGAAATTCAACAAAATGCTGAGCTCGAAGCTCAGCGTATAGAGGAGGAAAACTCCACAGTACTCAAGGTGACTGAATTTGTTACGGTAAGTGAGTTGGCTAGTATGCTCAATACGTCTCCAACTGACATTATAACCAAGTGTTTTGGCCTGGGGGTTATGGTGTCTATAAATCAGCGTCTGGATGCTGAAATCATTGAGCTCGTGGCGAGCGAATACGAACGTACCATTGAGTTTATATCTGCCTCGGATCAGGACGTATTCGAGGACACTGAAGACGCAGAAGATGATCTCCACGAACGGGCTCCCATTGTAACAATTATGGGACATGTAGATCACGGTAAGACGTCCTTACTCGATTATATTCGAGAGGCGAACGTAGTAAGTGGCGAGGCTGGGGGAATTACCCAGCATATTGGAGCCTATGAGGTAAACTTAGAGCAAGGAAACATCACCTTCTTAGATACTCCAGGTCACGAAGCCTTCACGGCTATGCGTGCTCGTGGAGCAAAGCTTACCGATATTGCTGTCATAGTTATCGCTGCGGATGATGACATTATGCCACAAACCAAGGAGGCTATTTCGCATGCCCAGTCGGCAGGGGTTCCTATGATTTTTGCGATTAATAAAATCGATAAGGAAAATGCGGATGCCAATAAGATTAAGGAGAAGTTGTCCGGAATGAATGTTCTCGTCGAAGAGTGGGGTGGAAAGCATCAATCGCAAGACTTGTCTGCTAAGACGGGATTAAACGTTGATCAGTTATTAGAGAAAATTCTCTTGGAGTCAGAATTACTTGAACTGAAAGCAAATGCCAAGAAGCCAGCTATAGGAACTGTAATCGAAGCTTCCCTTGATAGAGGAAGAGGTTATGTAGCAACTGTACTTGTGCAAAATGGTAGCTTAAACATTGGAGACTTTATTGTTGCTGGAGGCTTTTCTGGAAAGGTGAAGGCTATGTTTGATCACATAAGTCAGGCTAAAAAGAGTGCAGGACCAGCTGTTCCCGTTCAAATTCTTGGTTTAGACGGTGCCCCTGCGGCAGGTGAACGATTCAAGGTATTTGCCACTGAGCAAGAAGGTAAGCAAGTTGCTACCAGGCGGGCACAACTCGACCGAGAACAGGGTATGCGAACTCAAAAACATATTACACTTGATGAAATTGGTCGTCGCTTGGCACTAGGAACCTTCAAAGAGCTTAACGTTATCGTAAAAGGTGATGTTGATGGATCAACCGAGGCCTTGTCCGATTCCTTGCTCAAGCTTTCTACCGAAGAGATTCAGGTAAATATCTTACATAAAGCCGTAGGGGGTATAAGTGAATCTGATGTTATGTTAGCCTCTGCATCAGATGCCATTATCGTCGGTTTCCAGGTACGCCCATCTGCTAGTGCTCGTCGCTTAGCTGAAGCTGAAGGAGTGGAACTTCGCATGTACTCGATTATCTACAACGCGATTGAAGAGATTAAGGCAGCCATGGAAGGACTTCTTGAACCTACCGTAGAAGAGAAGGTATTGGGTAATTTGGAAATCAAAGAGGTATTCAAAATTTCGAGGGTGGGTACTGTTGCTGGATGTATGGTAACCGATGGCAAAATCTACCGAAATGCTAAAGTTCGTATAGTTCGAGAGGGTATTGTAGTGTATACCGGAGAACTTGAGTCATTAAAACGTTTCAAAGATGATGTTAAAGAAGTCGTCAATGGTCAGGATTGCGGATTAAACATCAAAGACTACAATGATATTAAAGTGGGGGATGTTATCGAAGCTTATGAAGAAGTTTCCATCCAACGAACACTTTAGAAAACATTTTTTAGTCTCTTAGTATAGACCATGATGCCTTACTCGCATCGTATCGCATGATGCGAGATGGCTTAGTCTGTCTTTTTGTGTCGGTAAATTCAACAATCCCATCAACTTGTTTTATTAGATTCAGGTCAAGTTCGTTTCGTCTTTGGGCAGGTTGCTTCCCTTTTAAATTCGCAGAGGTAGAAAGAAGAGGCGTTCCTAGCTTGTCAAGGATTGATACTAGATAGGAGCTATCCTCCACGATTCTAAAGGCAATGGTTCCGTCCTGTGCTTCAGTGGGCCTTAGCATGGGATTAGTATTCGCCATTACAAAAGTTGTTGGCTTTTCGATACGAAAAATTTCTATGGCTTGTTGTGTGGTTTCACCAAGCTCAATACAAAGCTGCTCATATCGAGAACACAACAAAATGATTCCTTTGTCACGCGCTCTTTCTTTAATTGCATACACCTTGGAGACTTGTTCTTTATTGCTAACCAAGCACCCCAGGCCCCAAACGGTATCGGTGGGATAGAGTACAATATCCCCCTGATTGAGACATTTCTCTAAATCTTGGCTTGAAAGAATAGGCTTCATCAGATAAGTCGTGTATATAAACTATTGAGTTCTTTCGCTTGCCGTTCAGCAGAAAAATGCCAATGCTCTTCCTTGGTTAAACTGTAGGCAAATGAAGATGGTGCATCAACAACACTTTGTATAAAGTCAGCAATTCCCTGCACGTCGTTGGCTTTTACATAGCTTATTTTATTTCCACCGATTTCTTCCATGGATGAATCTTGAGTTGTCAAGACGGGAAGCTTACAAAGCATAGCTTCTGCAATTGGCAGGCCATACCCTTCAATTTCGGAAGGATAAACCAGGGCCTGAGCTCCATAAAAAAGTAAGGGTAGATCATGAGTTGAGACCGAGTTAAGCCAGACAATTTTTTCTTCGAGATTCTCTTGTTGAATGAAGGATTTAATTGCATGGATATAATTTCCTGAAGGCCTTCCAACAAGGACTAGTTGAATGTCAAGTGATTTGAGCAGACTCATTGCTTCCACCACCTTTTGTTGGTTTTTTCTGGGCCGAATATCTCCCAAGCAAATAATATAGTTTTTTTTGATACCCCACTGATTTGTAAAACGTTGAATGGATTGCTGGTCAGGAGCGTCTTTATAAAATGCTGATTGAATACTGGGGTGTATTATCTCGATTTTGTTTGGACTCACGGCATAATGCATATTCAGGGAGTTAGCCGAAAACGCACTCGGGCAAACAATGGCATCGGCCATTCGCACCGCATTTAGGGTGCGTTTATTATACATGTAGCGGTCAAACCTAGGATAGTCCTCGGGGCATACCTTAAAAATCACATCATGAATGGTTACGACTTTTGCCCCCCTAAAATGGCCAATTTGCTTTGGCATCTCATTAGACAAACCATGATAAACGTCCATTTTGCCATAAATTATTGATTTTACAATTTCAATATTTCTCCATTGATAGGCGCGTAGGGGATTTAATGGTTTTACAGTACTTTCAAAACGTTGCTTACGATTACGCTTTGGGCGCTTTAATCGAACGTTTGGTTCTTTAAATACATCACGAAACAGTTTCGAGGTATCTGGAGTATACAGGAAGACTTTGTATTCGGGATGAAAGGCCAAAATACCCCGAATGACTTCTCGACTATAATTGCCAAGTCCTGATTGGTTGAGAAAGGCTCGTCTTGCATCAAATCCAATTTTTGGCATAGTTCGGTGTTAGTTGCGTTCTAAATATTTTGTTAGCGTTAAATATAGGCCGTTAAATCCTTCTAGCCATTCAATATGGATAAAGGCAGAGAACAGGATGGACAGGGTAGACCATCCAACATTTTTTTTACCAACCAGACTTGAGGCTCTTTTATCCCTGTAGTCTTTGGTTTTCTTTAGATAATCACCAACTTGATTAGCCGTAAAATGATAAATGGGCCAATGAATCGTTTGTACGGCGCGCTTTGGTGCTGAAAGTGTCTCATGAACAATTTTTTCATCCCACTTACAGGACGCATGATATATCCTAACCGAATAATCCTCACCCCACTTTCCCCAAGATATGGCACTTTCGTTGCAAAAATTTATTCGACGCACG
>TARA_B100000963_G_scaffold75069_2_pt1 | contig 48148 bp, 45 predicted proteins | sample TARA_B100000963 | Tara Oceans TARA_B100000963 (sample SAMEA2622097) | marine metagenome | biome: marine biome (ENVO:00000447); feature: surface water layer (ENVO:00002042); material: "saline water (ENVO:00002010), including plankton (ENVO:xxxxxxxx)" | depth 5 m | reverse complement strand
GATGATATTACGGTATATCCAGCTCATGGTGCCGGTTCGGCTTGTGGTAAAAATATGATGAAAGTTACGGTTGATACACTTGGGAATCAAAAAAAAGTTAACTATGCTTTAAGAGAAAACATGACCAGAGAGGAGTTCATCAAAGAAGTTACAGATGGACTACAGGCCCCTCCACAATATTTCCCCTTAAACGTAAAAATGAATAAATCAGGATATGATGATGTTGAAAACGTTTTGAGTCGAGGCCTAAACCCTTTAGATCCTGAATCCTTTGAAATTTTGGCCAATAAAGCAGGAGCGCTCATACTTGATGTCAGACATCAGGATGAATTCGTAAAAGGGCATGTGCCGCAGTCGATTTTTATAGGTTTAGATGGTGGATTTGCTCCATGGGTGGGTGCCCTGATTGGAGATGTGAATCAGCCCTTGATGATCATTACGCCGGAGGGAAGAGAGGAAGAAACCATTACTCGATTGTCACGAGTAGGATTTGATCAAACCTTAGGTTACCTTAAAGGGGGGATTGAGGCATGGAAAAGTTCAGGAAAAGAATACGATATGATTAGTGGAGTAAATGCTAAAGATCTTGAAAAAATAGTGAAACAAGAAAAAGTTCCTGTATTTGATGTTCGAAAAGAGAATGAATACCTCTCAGGACACATCTCATTTGCTCAAAACACCCCTTTGGATTACCTTAATGACTACCTAGATCGCTTTCCCAAAAATAATCCCTTTTTTATCCATTGTGCTGGTGGCTATAGAAGCGTTATCGCTGCCTCCATCCTTAAGAAAAGGGGGATTCACAATCTTATTGATGTTCAGGGTGGTTTTAAAAAAATAAAAGAGACTGAAATAGAATTAGCAGACTATATTTTTCCATCAAACACAAACTAAAATAGAATGATAAATTTTTTAACCCATCCTTGGCATTGGTCTTTTGAAAGAATAATTTTGGTTGTGGATTGGCCGTTACATTATCCCGTCTGGATCAAATATTTTCACTTTTGTGATGAGGTTTATTCCCAACTTTTATGGTGATTATCTATTCAAATTTTATCACCATTTTAAGGTTTCCTTCGGTCCAAACTGCCCCCGTTTAAATTTTTTAGACTATGAGAAATCTTTTACTTCTTTTTGGTTTGATCCTTTTGATCAGATGTAAAAATACTCCAACCAAAATAGAAAAGAGCAGCACTCCCAACATTATCCTCATAGTGGCCGACGATCTCGGGTACGGAGATATAGGTGTTTATGGACAATCCCTTTTCACTACTCCAAACATTGACCGTTTGGCTAAAGGAGGAATCCGTTTTTTACAACACTATTCCGGCTCAACTGTATGCGCACCCTCAAGATCAGCACTGATGACAGGCCAACATAGCGGTCATACTTTTATTCGGGATAACCTTGAAAGAGGTTTTACCCTAGATAACGAAGGTCAATACCCATTGGCCTCTGAAGAACTTACCATCGCAGAAGTACTAAAAGAAGCTAACTACCGTACCGGAGCTTTTGGAAAATGGGGGCTGGGGTATCCTGGCTCTGAGGGTGATCCAAACTTTCAAGGCTTTGATCAATTCTACGGTTATAACTGTCAGCGGGTAGCGCATAATTATTATCCTACCCATCTATGGAACAATCAGAAAAAAGAGAAACTTAGAGGTAACGACGGTGCTACAACTAAAACCTACGCTCCGGAATTGATCCACCAAAAAGCATTATCCTTTTTAGAGGAAAATAAGGAATCGCCTTTTTTTATGTTTTACCCTTCGGTGATTCCACATGCCGAACTCTTAGCTCCCATGGAATATATGACTAGATATCGTGGCCTTTTTTTACCTGAAAAAAAATTCATTCGAAAAAAGGGTGGATACAATGTGGGAAGATACAATCCTCAGGAGGAGAGTCACGCTGCATTTGCCGCCATGATAAATGTGCTGGACGATCAAGTGGGTGAAATTATAGATAAAATTCACGAATTGGGGATTGCCGAAAATACCCTTATACTATTTACCTCAGATAATGGCCCGCATCTGGAAGGAGGAGCAGATCCCGACTATTTCAACAGTAATGGTCCCCTAAGGGGTTACAAGAGAGACCTATATGAAGGAGGAATTCGCGTTCCAATGATAGCCTATTGGCCTTCAAAAATTCAGCCCGGCTCCACCACCGATCATCCCTCTGCCTTTTGGGATTTTTTCCCAACTGCCATTGAAATTGCAGGCCTTAATAAAAATTGGGCAGATATTGATGGAATCTCCTTTTTGCCCACGCTAACTGGTAAAGAACAGAAAGCTCACCCCTACCTATATTGGGAATTTTTAAAAAAAGGAGGTAGGCAAGCCGTTAGGATGGATCAATGGAAAGCCGTTCGCTTGAATATGTCCAATAATCCAGATGCTCCAATTGAACTCTACAGACTAACTGATGATATTGGTGAGGAAAATAACATCGCAGAACAATATCCCGAAATGATAAAAATAATGGATAGTCTGATGAGTAATGCCCATGAATATTCCGAGATTTTTCCTTTTGCCCACGAGAGAAAATAAACTTAATTTTGGATACTTTCCAAAATTTGATCCCTATAAGCGTTGGGTGTCAATTGAGTGATCTTTCGAAAATTTCTAAAAAAATTGGAAAGATTATTGAATCCGCTTTCATAACAGATAGTTTTGATATCACCATCTGTCTCAGAAAGCAGTTTGGTAGCATGGTTAATTCTATATTCATTGAGGAAAACAGTAAAGGTCTTATTTGTACTTTTTTTAAAAAATCTACAAAAAGATTGCGGCGTCATAAAAACTATGGCAGAAATGTCCTCCAACGCAATGGGTTCCATAAAATGATCCCTAATGTAATTGAAAATGGTCTTGAGCCTCTTGTTCTCGTTTGGACTACTAATAAAAGCGTAACCTTCCGCATTGAGGATTTTTTTATCTTTCTCTTTTGCCAAATCGTAAAGGATCTTGACAAAAGTCAATAAAGCATCGATACGTGATTCGTATTGAAGCCCTTCCATTCTCAATCCAATATCCTCTTTTATGGGCCCTTCAAATACAATTCCTTTTTTGGAGAGCTCTAACAACTGATGGATTAGCTTTAACTCCTCAAAATTTTGTAAAGCGTTATAAAAGGTGTCGGGCTTAAACTGGATTACAATTTCTTTTTGATTCTCTTCAAAACCTTTGGTAAAACCGGTATGTGGTAGATATGAACCAATCAATATCAAATCTCCATCTTGATAATTGGACAAATGTGTTCCCACCTGTCTCTTCCCAACCCCGGTGTTGATGTAAACCAATTCTACCTCTGGGTGGTAATGCCATTTTACCTTATTGGTATTGGGGGAAGACTTATCGAAATAAGCAAATTTATATGAATGACCCGTATCCGGGGAAATTGTTTCAAAATCTGGTTTATGCAAAAAGTTTTTTTTGAATTAAAAAAATTTAGTTATACCAAGTTAACTATAAATGCGTAAAAAGGTGTCTTTTTTGTTAAAATAAGGTATTATAAATGTGTTCAGTTAAGAAAAATACTGCAAGGCCTTTTAGTTTTGCATATAGTTTTTGAATAATTTAAAATAACTTTTTGCAACAGTTTTGGAAAATAGCATATGTTTTGCAAGACATCAAAAGATTTTGCGCATTAAGAAAATTTTTTTAGCAAATTCATTTTAGAGTCATCCAAATGATTGATGTTGTTAGAGAATCTATCTAAATCTTTATATTTACTAAAACTAATTCATAAAAATGAATACTACTGACAAGGGGTCGATTTTAATTATATGTCTATTTTATGTTCTTACCTTGACGAGTGGGTATTTTATTCACAAGAATCAATTGGTTCACAAAAATGATGTAACTAGATTAATCCTTACCATTAACAGCAGTGATATTAATACAGAAAATAACAGCGCCATTGTCTATGAGGACGTTGGTGAACCGCAACCTATTCAGAAAGTTTATGCTGCAGGATCTGTTGTGGCCATCTCTTCCATTTATGAGCAAAAAGGATACGAACTGGTTCACATTTCAGAGTTCTTAAAAAAGATACTAGATCAAGAGGTGATCGTCACCCGAATTTGGTTTACAAAAAAAAATTGAGTGGGTTACTTTCTTCAAAATATCATTCTCTATTCAGTCATTGTTTTTTTAGTGTTTTTGCTCTACAAGGCTATAAAAGACATGAATAAATAATCTTCCTTGGGCGCAAAAAACCTACAAGGTTTTGAAACTCACTATCTTTACAAAAAAATATTGAATTGAAAAAGAAAAAACCAGATAGCATTGTTTGGGATGACGTGCAGGAGGAATACATTGCCCGGTTGCTTCCCTATGCTAGTCAAGCAAGCGGACCTGTCATCAAAATTCCTAACGTAGATGCCTTTAAACAAAAAGGTGTGGATAAAGTATCCAAGCAATTTCAATCGGAACTTGAGGAGTTGAAGGGTAAAATCAAAGATTTTGTAAAAACCGCCAGTGATACCCAAAAAGTTTACACCGCAAGGTTTAAATTCGAACCAGTAGTTGGGGAAACCTATTTCCTCTACGAGGGTGATCAAGAGAATTATTTGTCACTTATTGCTCCAGATCAATGGAAGAAAAAATTCTTAGGGGCATACCGACTCAGCTCCGAATACAAATGGGAATACGTGAAGTGGTAAGTTATCGAAAGTTTTGGGTGCCAAAACCCATCCCATTTTCATCAAAATACAATCCGACTCCCAAATGGGTATAATCCCCCAAGATATTTTTATAATGTGGAGAACTGTTCCTCCAACCTGTTACCATACATTGAGCTAAGTTTTCTGCCGTTTGAGTGTCTCCACATCCTCTTACATTTTCAAACCAAGGGGTTTGAGCGATATTTTCAGCGATGCCGGTAAATTGATTTCCATTCTTAACCCAAGCCTTGATATTGTATTTTTCAGCACGTTGAATAGGGTTTTGTCCCAAATGATCTACATGAGCGTAAAAGTTGTGTTTGACCATGTTCTCACTATGCATCTGGGCCAAATCCATCAGGGAATCTAAGGGTTTCAATTCGGGTAAACCCTTTTCCGCACGAAGTGCGTTAGTTTTTTCAAAGATCAGCATACGCATCAATTCTGTGTCTTTCTGAGCAAAACCAATTGTTAAGCTAAAAGCAATAAGAATAACTAATAATGAGTTTGTAATGCTTTTTCTCATGATGACAAAAATAATAATTATCGACAGGAATGCCTACTTTTGTTGATTATGGGGATTGAAGAAACACCGAGGCAAAAAAAAGTAGCTGCTGCAATACAAAAAGAGCTGGCCGCCATGCTCCAAGGCGCCATTAGAAACCAGGGGGCTTCCAACCTTGTGCTTTCCATCACCAAGGTCAACGTAACTATAGATATGTCTTTAGCCAAAGTTTACCTTAGTATTTTCCCACATGCCAAAGCTGATAGCTGCCTAAAAGGTATTAGAGAAAATAGCACTCACATCAGGCATGACATGTCGCAAAGAATGAAAAACCAGCTGCGACGTATGCCAGAATTTTCGTTCTTTATCGATGACTCTCTAGATTATGTAAATGCAATAGAAAAAGCCTTGAATCAACCTCAGAATCCCATTGAAGATATAAGCGATGTCAATAAAAGACAAAAAAAGTAAAGATGTCTGTTGTTCTCAAAATCGCATGGCGTTATTTTTTTTCTAAAAGTGGACAAACAGTAATCAACAGAATCAACTCCATAGCTCTTCTTGTTATCATAGTGGCTACCTCAGCTCTAATGATTGTATTAAGTGCCTTTTCGGGACTCAAAGATTTCGGGCTGTCTTTCTCAAATATTTTTGACCCCGACTTTCGGATAATTCCTAAACTTGGAAAGACCATTTCCCTAGACAGCAGCAAAATCCATCGACTAGAAAAAGTTGATGATATAAAAGCCTTCAGTCCAATTCTGGAGGAAAAAGTTTTTCTATCGTTTAAGGAAAAAACCCAAGTTGCTCATCTCAAAGGAGTAGGGTTGGATTACCTTAACGTCATTCCTGCAGATTCCCTGGTATCTGTCGGAGAATGGTTGGTGCCCGAATCCAATGCTATTGTTGCAGGCTATGGAATTGGTGCTGATATGAACCTCGGAGTATACGACTATGGATCTTTTCTCAACATTAGCATTCCCCGAAAAAATTTAAACAGCTCCTTAAGACAAAACCCTTTTCATACCCAACAGGCCGTTACTATAGGTCTGTATCAAATCAGTGAAGACATTGATCAAAAATACATTTTCAGTACTTTGGATTTTGCCCGAGACCTTTTGCAGTACCCACAAAATGTTTTCTCATCCATTGAAATAAAAGCCTCTCCTAAAGCCAATTCCAAAGTTTTAAAAAAGAAAATTCAAAAAATAATGGGAAACTCGGTTGAAATCAAAGACAGAACCCAAATCAACACTGCACTATATAAAATGCTAAATACTGAACATTTGGCTATCTATCTCATCTTTACTTTAGTACTGATCGTTGCTCTTTTTAATGTAGTAGGCGCTTTGGTGATGATGATTTTGGATAAAAAACCACAGATGAATATATTCAAAGCTATGGGGATTACCCAACATCAGTTAGGTCAAATCTTTTTCCTCTTAGGCATGATGATCGTCTTATTTGGTGGAATAATCGGTCTGGTATTATCTTCTGTTGTGATCTTGATTCAACAATGGGACCCCTTCATTAATATTCCTGGAACTTCTTTGGCTTATCCCGTAAAATGGGAATTTGAAAATATTCTTATTGTAATGGGAACACTTATTTTGCTAGGTAGTTTAGCATCGGCATGGGCAAGTCGAGGGGCAAATCGATAGATTAAACCCAGGCCGGTTCTGCAACTTCTTCCAAAATCCTATTGAAGATATCGAATACCTCTTTAGGATCATTGGCTGTTACCATAGAAGTTCTGTAGGGTTTGAAATTCGGAATACCCTTAAAATAATTGGTATAGTGACGTCGAGTCTCCAAAACACCTAATATTTCACCTTTCCAAGCAATAGACATCTCCAGGTGCCTTTTGGCCACCTCAACCCGATCTTTGAGGGTGGGGGGATCAGAGTGAACTCCACGATCAAAGTAGTGTTTTACATTATTAAAAAACCATGGATTACCAATACTGGCTCTACCAATCATAGCGCCGTCTAAACCATATCGGTCACGCATCTCCATAGCCCGCTCGGGGCTATCCACATCTCCGTTTCCAAAAACAGGAATATACATTCTGGGATTGTTCTTAACCTTAGCGATCGGACTCCAATTAGCTTCGCCCTTGTACATTTGAGCGCGAGTCCTACCGTGAATAGAAATAGCTTTGGCCCCAACATCTTGCAATCGCTCTGCTACCTCCACAATCTTAATAGAGTCGTGATCCCAGCCCAAACGCGTTTTGACGGTCAAAGGTAAAGAAGTACGTTTAACCATTTCGGCCGTTAATTTTACCATCATCGGAATATCTCTTAAAATTCCTGCTCCGGCCCCTTTGCTAACTACCTTTTTTACAGGACAACCAAAGTTGATGTCAATGATATCGGGCTCAGATGCCTCGACAATATCAACAGAGCTTAACATGGAGTCTAAATTGGCTCCAAAAATTTGTATCCCCACTGGACGCTCTTTTTCATAAATGTCTAATTTCTGAACGCTTTTTGCAGCATCACGGATCAATCCCTCACTGGAAATAAACTCGGTATAAACCACATCTGCACCATTTTCCTTACACAAAGCACGGAAAGGTGGGTCACTTACGTCCTCCATAGGAGCCAACAGTAAAGGGAAATTTCCTAACGTTATGTCGCCAATTTTGACCACTTTAAATTTTTAACAAAAGTAGCGAAATCATTTCCGATATCAGGCTACTATTCTAACTCAAAAGTATTTAAAATGTTTTGGGAAAAGTCTGTATCCCAAATTTCGGCTACATTTCCATTTTTTAGATAATATATCCTCGGTGGAGAGTCGCCAATTAAATCAAAAAAGGAGTTGACACCGATAATGGCATGGGAAAAAGATGATCGTGTAATGCTTTCAAAGCGCTCAACGGTGGAGGAACCTTCTTTATAAAAAAGCACATATAGCTCTGGAAAGTCCTCATGTTGCCTATTAAGTTCTCCCAACTCTGTGGCAGCCTCCTGACAATGTTCACAATCCAAATTGAAAATTGCGATCAACTTTTCACCAGAGGAAAGGTCAACTCTTCCTTTTGGTTCAAATTGAGTAAAGGTCTCAAAAGGGAAATTCTCGTGATTAGGCATCGGTAAAAACATCCACATACTAAGGATGGTTGCCCCTGTAAAACCCAAAGGAATAACTTTTGAAATCTGTCTGATTTGTGTTGTTTTGTATACCACAAAAGCAACTAATATCATTACTAAATTCTTAAGGATAGATTGCTCTGGTGTCATGGAAATCATCTCGCCAAAACAACCACAGTTTTCGGTATCTCCAATAGCCCATAAATAAATTAGATGAACCGTGAAGCCCCCCAACAATAAAAAGGTAAATTGCATCAATTGCTTAACGTAAAAAGGCAGAAGCATTAAGAAACCCAAAGCGAATTCCAAGCCAATAAAAAACCGAGCCATATGACCGGCCAAAACCCTACTTGGTGCCAAACCCTGATCCATTAAGGTAATTTCAAAAAAACCTGGGCCTACAGCTTTTGTATAAGCAGAAAAAATAAACGTCACGGCCAAAAGTATTTGCATTACTTTCGATAAGACTCTCATTATAGTATAAATTTTTACCTAAAATTAACTTTTCTAGGCCAAACAAAAAACCAAGCATTCAAAATAAGTATCTTTGTTATGGAAGAGGAAAATGCCCTGATGAAACAAATTAGAAATTTTTGTATAATAGCCCATATCGACCATGGCAAAAGCACACTTGCGGATCGTTTGTTGGATTTTACAGGTGCGGTAAGTTCTAGAGAAAAGCAAGATCAATTATTGGACAATATGGATTTGGAAAGGGAAAGAGGTATTACCATCAAATCTCACGCCATCCAAATGGAATATGAAAATCAAGGAAAGCAATATATCCTAAATTTGATTGATACTCCTGGCCATGTGGATTTTTCCTATGAAGTGTCTCGTTCCATTGCTGCCTGTGAAGGGGCGCTTTTAGTAGTAGATGCTGCTCAAAGCATTCAGGCCCAAACCATTTCCAATCTTTACCTTGCTTTAGAAAACGACTTAGAGATCATTCCGGTTTTGAATAAAGTAGATCTTCCCTCTGCCAATCCTGATGAAGTCACCGATGATATTGTTGACTTATTAGGTTGTAAAGCTGGAGAAATTATTCCCGCCTCCGCCAAAACTGGACTTGGAATTGAGGATATTTTACTTGCCATTATCGAACGCATACCTCCTCCGAAAGGAAAAGTAGATGCTCCCCTACAGGCACTAATTTTTGACTCAGTATACAACCCTTTTCGTGGGGTGGAAACTTACTTTAGAGTCGTCAACGGTGAGATCAAAAAGGGACAAAAAATCCAATTTATTGCTACAGGGAAAACTTATTTTGCTGATGAAATTGGTACGCTAAAGCTTAAACAAGTGCCAAAGAATATCATATCTGCAGGTGATGTAGGTTACCTCATCACAGGGGTCAAAGAAGCCAAAGAAGTAAAAGTAGGAGATACCCTTACAGGGGCAGACAAACCTACCCAAGAAATCATCGAAGGTTTTGAAGAGGTAAAACCCATGGTTTTTGCGGGAATTTATCCAGTAGATACAGAAGATTATGAGGAGCTACGCGCCAGTATGGAAAAATTGCAATTGAATGATGCTTCATTAGTGTTTGTGCCGGAAAGCTCGACAGCACTTGGATTTGGCTTTCGATGTGGATTTTTGGGGATGCTGCATCTAGAGATTATTCAGGAAAGACTAGAGCGGGAATTCAACATGACAGTGATAACAACTGTTCCTAATGTATCTTATCACGCATATACCAAAAAAGATCCCAATGAGATTATTATGGTAAACAATCCGTCTGACCTTCCTGATCCCTCTTTTTTGGATCGTGTTGAGGAACCTTATATCAAAGCGTCCATTATCACCAAATCGGACTTTGTAGGGAATGTCATGTCTCTCTGCATAGAAAAACGCGGTCAAATTACCAATCAAACCTACCTTACCACTGAAAGGGTAGAATTAAATTTTGATTTGCCATTGGCAGAAATTGTTTTTGATTTCTACGACCGCCTAAAGACAGTTTCAAAAGGCTATGCCTCTTTTGACTATTCCCCCATTGGATTGCGCCGGTCAAAACTTGTAAAGGTGGATATATTGCTAAACAGTAATCCCGTAGATGCACTTTCTGCTCTCATTCACGCCGACAATGCGTATTTAATAGGTAAAAAAATGTGTGAAAAGTTGAGAGGGTTGATCCCGAGGCAACAATTTGACATCCCTATTCAGGCAGCAATTGGCGCTAAAATCATTTCTCGAGAAACCATCAAAGCGCTGCGAAAGGATGTTACCGCAAAATGTTATGGGGGAGACATTACTCGAAAGCGTAAGTTGCTCGAAAAGCAGAAAAAAGGGAAAAAGAAAATGCGCCAAGTAGGCAGTGTAGAAATTCCTCAACAGGCCTTTATGGCGGTACTAAAATTAAATGATTAAGCATTTGCTATTCCTTTTTTATTGATCTTGCACTAAACTTGATTGATTCGGCCTATCTTGCCTGGGTAATTTTGATATGATGTTTTTAAAAAGATTTTCTATAGATGTTAATTGATCATCAATTGATAGAAATAAAAAATAACCGCTACCCATCGAGGGAACTGCCCCTTAAGTTAGAATGGCGGAAAAAGAAAACTAATTGGATAAAATACTAATAGCCTCCAATTAATAATATTTGGTTGGTGAAAATCGAATTTTTATATTGCTATAAATGAGTAAAGTAGCTTTCAAAAAAATAATGGTAGGGTTTGCCTTCTCTCCAAACCTTAAGGCAAATGTTTATGAGTCCTTAAGAATGGCTCATTATTTTGGTGGGGAGTTAATCTTTGTCCACGTTGGGAGTAAAACCCCAGAAAAAGAGTCTCGATTTAAAGAAATCGTTGCCTCAAGTCCTATTCATTCAGAAAAGTTCACAATCGAATGGCGAGAGGGTAATCCTGTAAACTCACTATTACAAGCTAGTGAAGAGTTCAAGGTAGATTTAATCCTGTTGGGAGCATTAAAGAGAGAAAATGTCGTAAAGTTTTATTTGGGTTCGATCGCAAGAAAAATTACCCGAAGGGCTAAGTGTTCAGTTCTGTTATTGATAAAACCCTCTGTTGAAAGAAAGCCATGCCAGCACATTGTCGTCAATGGTTTCGACAGTCCACAAACCAAAGATACCATAGAGTCTTCGTTTTTGGTTGCTAAAGCTTTGGGAGTTAAAAAGATATCACTAATTGAGGAGATAAGCACGTCAGAGGTTGCTGTCGCTGTAGATGATGACAAAAGCTTAAGGCGAGCTACCTTAAAAAAAGAAAAGTTGAGAAGACGGGAGCAAACAAGAGTAAAAGACGTTGTAAAAAAACTTCCTGCTAAACTTACCGCTGACATCAATTGGACTACCCAGAGTATATTTGGAAGAAGAGGATACTCAATTGGACATTATGCTAAAGTGGTTCGTGCCGATTTATTAGTTATGAATGCACAGGAAAATCTAGGTTTTATTGACCGACTAATCACAAGAGATTTGGAGCATATTTTGGCAGAATTACCCACAGATGTATTAATCATAAACCCTAGGAGAAATGTATAAAGCTACCCCTTTTAAACAGTTTTTGGGAGGCTTGCCTAAAAATATTTTTTCAGGTTTCGTCGTTTCGCTTATTGCTTTACCATTGGGGTTGGGATTGGCCATTGCCTCTGAGGCTCCACCCATTGCAGGTATTATTGCAGCGATTGCCGGTGGGATAATAGTTTCAATATTGGGCGGTTCACACCTCACCATTACGGGACCTGGAAATGGCCTGGTCATCGTCATTCTCTCAGCAATAGTTGGAATGGGAGGGGGAGATTTGTACCAAGGGTATCTATATACCCTGGCCGCTATCATTTTGTCCGGATTAATTCTTTTTATTTTTGGCGTCTTTCGACTGGGTGCTTTAAGTGAGTTTTTTCCTACTACAGCGTTACAGGGAATGTTGGCCGCCATTGGAGTAGGCATTTTGGCCAAACAATTTCATGTAATGCTAGGTTTTACAGATGTCAAAGGAAACACCATCAGTCAGTTGATCATGATACCAGTTTCCATCAAAAATTTATTAATTAACCCTTCCAAGGAAATTATATTAGCTTCCGCAATAGGGATGCTTGGTTTGGTCTTTTTGTTCCTGTATACCAGAATTAGAAATTCTGTTTTTCAATTGATCCCTGCCCCAATGTGGGTGGTAATCGTCTCCATAGGTGTGATGTATTATTATGATCTAATTCAAAAAACTCCTGAGGTGTTGGGTTCTAACCTTATGATTACACTGCCCGATAACCTGATGGCATCTTTACCAAGACCTGACTTTGGCAAAATTTTAAACTCTGATTTTATGGGCTATACCCTGTCCATCACGCTTGTCGCAGTAATTGAATCTTTGTTGAGTATCAAAGCTGTTGATAAGCTTGATCCGCTAAAGAGACGGTCAAATATCAATAAAGACCTAAGGGCGTTGGGGATTGCAACCGTTGTCAGTGGGTTTTTTGGTGGGCTCAATGTAGTAACGGTCATCGCTAGAAGTTCAGTGAACGTAAACAATGGCGGAAATAATCGTTCAGCAAACTTTTTTCATGCTGCATTTTTGCTTCTTTTTATTTTATTGTTTGCCAAACAAATACAAAAAATCCCTATGCCCGCTCTTGCGGCCATACTGGTATATACAGGGTATCGACTTGCAGCACCCGAAAACTTATTCCGTATATATAAAATTGGAAAAGAGCAAGCCATTATTTTTCTAACAACCTTGGTATCAACTCTAATGACCAGTCTTACCACCGGAATACTTTTGGGTATTATAGCCACAATTTTGGTACACATCATACTCAATAAAAGCTTGGTTTTGTTCTCTCGTAATTGGCTTAAACCCAACGTATTGATGTACTTGGAAGAGGAAACGGGTAATTATTATGTCAGTGTTAAGAATTTTTGTAGTTTTTTAAACTTTTTTAAACTAAAAGCCAAGCTTGATGAAATTCCTCCCAACGCACACGCTATTATCGATTTTTCTCTTTGTGAATTTGTCGATCACACAGTCATGGAGGGGCTAAACGATTACAATCGAAGCTTTTCTCGTCAAGGCGGTTTTTTTGAAATAATAGGGCTTGACGTTCACGAAGCCAAGACAGAACATCCGTTTGCAATCCGCAAAAGTCTTCCCGAATCATCTCTTTTAAATTTCCAAATTTCGTTAACCAAAAGACAAAAGCTTTTGCAAAAATTATCTAATATTTTAGATTGGAATTACCTTCCTGATCCAATATCAAATTACGGAGAGCTTGAGCATTTTCTGTACTTCAAAACTAAATGGATTAACTTTCGTTATAACAATTTAGAAAGTAGAAACAAAGATTTCTTGTTGTTTGATCTATCATATAGTGAGGGAGCTTTTATCGCTAAAGAAGATCTGAGGTCGACCTTTTTGCAAATCAAGGGGCCTAAGAAAATGCCTATTTTTGCCTTGGACAAGGAGAACTTTATGACTAACATACTGCAATTATCCGGTTTAAAAGATATTGATTTTAAAGAGTACCCTGATTTCTCAAAAAGATTTTATCTAAGGGGTGAAGATGAAAAAGCCATTCGTGCTTTTTTTACTGGTAATCTTATTTACTTCTTTGAAAGCCATCCAGCTTACTACCTCGAATCCAATGGGGATAGTCTCTTGATTCGAACTAAAGAACGATTGGCAAGCATCCAAGAAATAAAGCAAATTTTAGCCTTTGCAGAGGAACTTCTTAAAATTCTGGAGAAGAAATAAAAAAATTATCTTTTACTTTGGACTACAGGTGTAGTTCTTTTTTTAATAAAATTTCAAAATACAAAATCATGAAAGTTAATATTATTTCATTGCTTGCGATTTTCTTTTTTACCATCTTGAGTGCACAACAAAAAAAAACAATCGGCTCAGTTGAACGATTACTTCCTGAGATTAATCAGTTTGTTACCCCGGGAGCAGAGATCGAAATTCTCGCTGAGGGTTTTGGTTGGTCGGAAGGTCCCGTTTGGGTCGATCGTCTCAATGCGGTTTTATTTTCAGATGTACCCGGCAATAAAGTTTATCAATGGGAAGAAAAAAATGGCCTAAGCGTATTTCTCGATCCCAGTGGCCATACGGGAATTGCTCCAAGAGCAAAAAAAGGCAGTCTAAATGCTGTGAATAGAGATGAAAGTGGGTCTAATGGCCTAGTCTTAGATCAAAATGGTCAACTCATAATTTGCATGCACGGAGACAGAAGGGTTGCCCGCCTTACCGATTGGGAAAAGAAGGGTTTTAACACGATTGTTGGTAAATACCGGGGTAAATATTTCAACAGTCCTAATGATCTTGTTTACGCCAAAAACGGAGATTTATATTTTACTGATCCTCCATACGGTTTGAAAAATGGAGACAAGGACGCATTGAAAGAATTGGCTTTCAACGGTGTTTTTAAACTTACTTCCTCAGGAGAAATTTCCTTAATCATTGACAATTTGACAAGACCCAACGGAGTGGCTATTTCCAATGACCAAAAAACATTATATGTGGCTGTCTCTGATCCGAAGGATAAAAGAATCATGGCCTATGACATCACAAAAGACGGTGTAGAAAATTCCAGAGTATTTTTTAACGATGATTCCTTGGAAAAACAAAGCCGTGGAAACTTCGATGGAATTAAAATCCATCCCTCAGGAACAATTTTCGCCACCGGCCCCGGAGGTGTTCTAATTATTACCCCTGAAGGGAAGCATCTCGGAACTATTAAAACAGAAGAGAAAACAGCTAATTGTGCTTTTGATTCTAACCACAAGTACCTTTACATGACAACTCATATGTACCTTACACGTATTAAATTATAATTTTGTGAAATTACACTCGATTGAATGTGGTAATTTTAAATTGGATGGTGGTGCCATGTTCGGTGTTATACCCAAGCCACTTTGGGAAAAAACTAATCCTGCCGATGCCAACAATCGAATTGAAATGTGTAGTCGCTCATTGTTGGTTGAACAGGGTAACCGACTCATTCTAATCGATACAGGAATGGGCAATAAACAAAGTGAAAAGTTTTTTAGTCATTATGACCGTTCAAGTGATAAAAACCTAGATCAATCACTACTTCAAAAAGGTTTCCACAGGGACGATATCACAGATGTTTTTTTCACGCACCTCCATTTTGACCACTGTGGTGATGCAATAATAAGAAACAGCAATGGGTTGCTTGAACCAGCATTTAAAAATGCTGTTTTTTGGTCCCACGAAAATCACTGGCAATGGGCCACACGACCCAATCCTAGAGAAAAGGCTTCTTTCTTACCAGAGAATATCTTACCCATTGAAGAAAGTGGCCAGCTTAAACTGATAAAAGGAGAAAGTTTTATACTGGAAAATACCCCTTTGGGTTTTGATATTATTCTGGTTAATGGTCATACAGAAAAACAAATGTTACCCCTTATTAAATATCAGGGAAGAACTTTGGTTTTCACCGCTGATCTTATTCCCACGTTAGGTCATTTGCCAATCCCCTATGTAATGGGTTATGATACACGCCCCCTGATTACCATGGAGGAAAAAAGTCACTTTTTAAATTTAGCCTGCGAAAAGGATTTCTTACTATTTTTAGAACATGACCCATACCAGGAATTGATCTCTCTGAAGCAAACAGACAAGGGTGTGAGGTTTAGTGAAAAACTTATTTTAGAAGATTACTTTTAACAAAATGCACGAAAAGGGATTTATAACCAAACAAGAAAAACCTGTGGTTGGTGGGAATAATTAAGTTTCAACCAATTAACATAGATTTTAACGTGTGAAAAAACTCATTTATATATTCAGTCCTTTGGTAATATCCTGTAGTTCGATCAAATTTGTAGGAAACCCCACGATCACTCATCTTACTGACTACGTTAAAAAGGAGGTGCTGTCAGAATACGAAGAAAAATTCTGGCATTTGAAGGATCTCGCAAAAGACAGTATTCCAGGTATGAGCGTGGACCGTGCCCATGATGAGTTGATCAAGGGCCAAAAAGGAGAAACTGTAATTGTCGCTGTGATAGACTCAGGAGTCGACATTGAGCATCCTGAGCTTAAAGGAGCTATCTGGGTTAATGAGGATGAAATTCCAAACAATCTTGTTGATGATGACCAAAACGGTTATGTTGACGACATTCACGGTTGGAATTTTCTGGGTGATGCAGAGCTGGAAAATATGGAGTCTGTGCGATTGCAAAAAAAAGAAATACCCGGATCTAAAGCCTTTGAAAAATTTGAAAAAGACAGGCTGAAAAATATTAAAAATAAAAAAAAAGAACTAAGTGATATTGAGGACATTATCGAACAATATCATGAGTCAGATAGCATCATCAAGGTCACCCTTGGAAAAGAAAATTATACCTATGATGAGATTGAAAATTTTTCTCCTAAAACGTTTAGTCTTATGGAGGCCTTGATCTTCAGACGATTTCTGAATGATAATCAACTGACAAAATCAAAGCTTGAGGTTTATCTACAAGAAGCTCAAAATAGTATCAATGCCCATTACAATATCGATTTTAATGGTAGAGCAGTCGTTGGGGATGATCCATACGATATCAATGATAACAGATACGGAAATGCAAACGTTGTCGGCCCGAAAAAAGAGGGTGCCAACCACGGTACTCATGTGTCCGGTATCATTGCTTCCAGCCGAAATAATGACAATGGCAACAGAGGGGTTTTTGATAATTCCAGATTAATGGTTTTAAGAGCTGTTCCCGATGGTGATGAATACGACAAAGACATCGCCTTGGCCATACGCTATGCTGTAGATAATGGAGCTAAGATAATCAATACCAGCTTTGGAAAGGGTTACTCTCCCAACAAGGAGTGGGTTTGGGATGCTTTGAAATACGCTGAAAAAAAAGATGTTTTGATTGTCAATGCCGCTGGAAACAGCGGTGCCAATATTGACCCTGGTTATAAAAAAACTTATATAACCGATGATGTTGACGGAGAAGAAATTGTTTCAAATTTTTTAACAGTAGGAGCTGTTGGATCCTCCTATACTAATGAACAAGTGGCGTCTTTTTCCAACTTTGGGCCCATAAATGTTGATGTTTTTGCTCCTGGATCTGAAATCTGGTCATCTGTTCCTCACGAAAAGTATGAGTTCTACAGCGGGACCTCAATGGCGGCTCCAAATGCCTCCGGTGTGGCTGCAGTAATAAGGTCTTTTTTTCCAAAACTAAAAGCCCATCAGATAAAAAAAATACTAATGAATTCCGGTATGCCTATATATCCAGAGGTTGAGAATCCAGAGTCAGGTGAATTGGTTAGCCCTAAAACCCTATCTAAATCAGGAAAAATGGTTAATTTGTATAATGCCTTGATATATGCCTCAAACAAAAGCTATAAAAAATGAAAACAAACACATTTCTTTTAATGTTACTCTCATTCTGTTCCTTAACTTATTGTCAAAACTATTGGCAGCAATCGGTTAATTACAAAATGGAGGTAGATATTAATGTTAAAACCTTTAAATATTCCGGAAAGCAAGAGTTGTTATATACCAATAATTCCCCGGACAGTCTTAAAAAGGTTTTTTACCACCTCTATTTCAACGCTTTTCAGCCAGGCAGCGAAATGGCTGTAAGGGTCAAAACAGGAAAAGACAAAAATACTCGCTTTGATATTGACATTGACTCGCTTAGGCCGGATGAAATTGGCTATTTAAAAATTTTTAATTTAAAGCAAGACGGGGTTATTTTGAAAAATGAGCTTTCAGAAACTATTTTAGAAGTTTTGTTGTCTGATCCGCTTGGTCCTGGGGAAAGCACGCGGTTGACTTTAGATTTTGAGGGACAAGTTCCAAAATTAGTGCGTAGGGCCGGCAGAAATTCTGAGGAGGGTGTCGCGCTTTCTATGGCACAGTGGTATCCTAAAATAGCAGAATATGACTACGAAGGTTGGAATGCCGAACCATATTTGGGTAGGGAGTTTCACGGAGTTTGGGGAGATTTTGATGTAACCCTAACTATAGATAAAAAATATATTGTTGCTGCTAGCGGTTACCTCCAAAACCCCGATAATGTAGGACATGGATATAGCGATAGCAAAGGCAAGGCGAAAAAAGGAAAATTAAAATGGCATTTCGTTGCGCCAAAGGTACATGATTTTACTTGGTCCGCAGACCCAGACTACATTCATGATACCTTTAAAGGTCCAAATGATGTGATGTTACATTTCTTTTATAAAGACAATGGCCAGTATAATGAGAATTGGAAAAATCTTCAGCCCAAGACTGCGGAGTTGATGCGCTTTTACAATCAGACTATTGGCGAGTATCCTTATAAACAATATACTGTAGCTCAGGGGGGTGACGGAGGAATGGAATATGCAATGCTCACCCTAATTACAGGGAACAGGAGTTTTGAAAGCTTGGTAGGAGTAACGGCACACGAATTAGCCCACTCTTGGTTTCAACATGTTTTGGCGACCAACGAAATGAAATACGAGTGGATGGATGAAGGCTTTACAACTTATATATCCACATTGGCTGAGGATGAAGTTCTCAGTAAAAACAATTTTTTTCCCCTAGAAAGATCCTACAATAATTATCTATACTTAGCACTATCCGGAAAGGAAGAACCTCAGCAAACCAATGCAAACAGATATGAATATAATTTGGCATATGAATTATCAGCCTATAGCAAAGGTGCAGTCTTTTTAGGACAATTAGGGTATGTCATTGGTGCAGATAAGTTGGCCAAAACCTTAAAAGAGTACTATCGACTCTATAAGTTTCAACACCCATTGCCCAATGACTTTAGGAGAATAGCAGAGCGGGTGTCGGGCATTCAACTAAAATGGTACTTAACGGATTGGACGCAAACCATCAAGACTATCGACTACGGTATTAAGTCGGTAGAGGGAGATGAGACAAAAACCATTATAAAAATTGAAAGAATTGGCTCTATGCCTATGCCGTTAGAAATCTTGATCAATTTTAAGGATAAGCCTTCCGAAGTTCATTACATTGCTATTCCTCTAATGAGAGGAGAAAAGCAAAACCCTTACAAAACAAAATGGACTGTTCATAAGGACTGGCCCTGGGCCCATCCAGAATATGAGTTGATTATTGATCACCCAAAAAGTAAAATTAAAGATATTTTTATTGACCCTTCCTATTATATGGCCGATACTGACCGTGATAATAACTCATATTTCAATCAACCGTGATAGAAAATAATGATATAAAAAAACTCAAAAACAAAATCCAAATTGACCGTGTTTTCAAAGATGGAAAATCTATTAAGTCGGGAGACCTGATTATGCATTTTATTAGAGAGAGAGATGGGTTTAAAAGCATTTATATTGGGGTGGGGGTATACAAAAAATTTGTGCAATTGGCTTATCGTCGCAACCGAATCAAAAGACAAATAAGAGCAATCGTCCAGCAGCATAAAAAAGAGGTACTTCGTTCCTTACCCCCTGGGTTATATATGATCTTATATAAAGGTGAAGTTGATGTTGCCTCTGAGAAACTGGAAAAAGATTTTGTAGGCATGTTAAAAAACTTTACTGTCTGTGGTTGAAGTACATAGCAAAATGAGGAATCCCATCTTCCATGTAAGTTCTTCCCTTCTCTACGAACCCACACTGATTGTAAAATTTTTTTAGATAAACTTGTGCTGAAATTTTGATAATATTATTTCCAAATCTTTCTTTACAGAACCCTATACTTTTCTGAACTAAGTTATATCCTATTCCTTTTCCCCTATATTTTTTATAAGTTACAATTCTTCCAATCCTTGCGTAGTTTTTTTCGATAACTCCCGGGGCAAAAATACGAGAATAGGCAATAAGTTTGTTGTTTTTATATCCCATCAAATGGGTGGCCTCCGAATCTTTTCCGTCCAAATCTAAATAGGCGCATGATTGCTCTAAAACAAAAACAGTGGCCCTCAGCTTTAAAAGATCGTAAAGCTCACTGAGTTTTAGATCGTCATATTCTTTAAATGACCACTCCATAGTTTATGTGCAAGGTATCTTTTCAATTCTTTTTTGGTGTCTTCCTCCATCAAATGGGGTTGAGATAAACTGGTCAACTATATCCAGAGCCTGCTTTAATTTAACAAACCTAGCCGGTATACTGAGAATGTTAGCATCATTGTGTTGCCTTGATAGTTTCGAAATTTCTACAGACCAACATAGCGCTGCTCTTATATCATGGTACTTATTTGCAGTCATTGCTGCTCCATTCCCGCTTCCACAAATTATTATTCCTATGTTAGACTTTTTCTTTTCTACATCTAATGCTACAGGATGTATAAAGTCTGGGTAGTCAACACTATCTTCGTTGTTAGTTCCATGGTTGTGTAATTGATGTCCTTTTTGTTCTAAGTATGAAATAATTGCTTCTTTTAAATCAACTCCTGAATGGTCGTTACCTATTGATATGTTCATCTTACTTTTTTTATAAAGTTAAAACAAACCTTTATGGTGTTCGTTATTCTACTGATTATTTGTTGATAAGATTTACTTCTTTTTATTCTCAAATATTTATATAAATTATATTAAAAAAAATTTGTATAAATCCTATTTTAGTTGTTATTAATGATCCACTATTTATAAAGGAGTTTTTCCCTTTTCTTAACATTAAATTTAAGCTTAAATCATATAATTAATGAACGTTTATATACTCTTAACAGCTGTTTATATCTATTTTATTTAGTTCATTTACAGATTTTTAAAATATAATTTAGCATTAATAAAGTGTTTACTGTTTTGTTTAATTTAATTTTTGATAGATTTAAATTAAATTTTATTACAGCTATTCACATTCAATAATAAACATCATTAATATTTAAATTTTCTTCTAAAAAAATAATTTTAATTTAATAAGGTTTTGATAAGTTAATCCTTTGGCTTGAAAAGAAAACCTAAATTTGTCTCAGATAAATATTTGATGTCTAAAAAGAAAAAAACGGATAGGAATATTAGAGCAAAAGTTCTTACGGTTTTTAAAGAAAATCCTAGTAAATCATTCAATTACAAACAGGTTGCAGCAAAGCTTAATATAAATGATACCCAGAGAAGAAACTCAGTAATCAAGGCGCTGGGTCAACTTAATACACAAAAAATAATAAATCAAACAGATAAAGGAAAGTTTGTTTTTAGGGCCGATAAAAAAGATTATATTGATGGGATTATAGAGATGACTTCTTCTGGTAATGCTTATCTGCTAATGTCGGATAAAGAAGATATTTTTATAGCCAAAAGAAATACCAATAGAGCACTAGATGGAGACCATGTTTTGGTATATCAAAGCAAAAGAAGAAAAAATGGTAAAAAGGAGGGCGAGGTTGTAGAAATATTACAAAGAGCTACACATGATTTTATAGGTATCCTTGAAAGGAAGAAAGATTTTGGTTTTGTAAGTACCCGAAACTTTAGAGTATTTACCGATTTTTTTATTGAGGCAGAAGAATTAAAAGATTTTAAAAATGGGGATAAGGTTATTGTACATTTCAAAGATTGGCCCAAAAGAGCTTCATCCCCATTTGGAAAAATAATAAAATCCTTGGGAAAACCAGGAGAACTCAATACAGAAATGCATGCCATAATGTTTGAATATGGATTCCCTGATGTTTTTCCTCCCCAGGTAGATAGAATAGCACAGCGATTAAATGTAGGAATTGAAGACAAAGAAATTTCAAAAAGAAAAGATTTTAGAAACAAAACCACATTTACCATTGATCCAATAACTGCAAAAGACTTTGATGACGCAATTTCATTTACACCATTAAGTAATGGAAAAACAGAAATAGGAATTCATATTGCAGATGTCTCCCACTATGTCCAACCGGATAGTATCCTGGATCATGAAGCTTATCAAAGAGCGACTTCTGTTTATCTGGTAGATAGAGTGGTTCCTATGTTGCCAGAGATCTTATCCAATGGAGCCTGTTCCCTAAGGCCCCATGAGGAAAAATATACATTCTCTGCTGTTTTTACCGTAAATGAAAAAATGGAAATTCAAAAGGAATGGTTTGGTAAAACCGTAATACTTTCGGATCACAGATTTTCGTATGAGGAAGTTCAATACATTTTGGAAAGTGGTGATATAAACGTAAGCAAGGAAGTTTCACTAAATAAGAAGGAATATAAAGTATCAAAAGAAATATTTACTGCCCTGAGTAAGTTGGATAATTTTGCCAAAATATTAAGAGAAAAAAGAATGACCAAAGGGGCACTTTCTTTTGATCGTGTGGAAGTAAAATTTAATTTGGATAAGAAAGATAACCCGAAGAGCATATACTTTAAAAGCTCTAAAGATGCACATAAATTGGTTGAGGAATTCATGCTTCTAGCCAACAAAAGGGTTGCTGAATTTATAGGAAAACATAAATCAAAAAAAACCTTTGTTTATAGGGTTCATGACTTGCCTGATGAAGACAAGCTTATCAACTTAAAAACCATCGCAAATAATTTAGGATATAAATTAAATCTTGATACGAATAAATTAAAAGAATCTCTTAATAATTTACTCAAAGAAATAAACGGAAAAAAAGAACAAGAGCTCATAGATACACTAACGATTAGGAGCATGAGTAAGGCTATCTATACTATTGACAACATTGGACACTATGGATTGGCATTTGATTATTATACTCATTTTACATCTCCCATCAGAAGGTATCCGGATGTTTTGGTTCACAGATTGTTGGAGTCATATTTAAATGGACAAGAAAAAATAAATCCGAATGCTATAGAAAAGGCTTGTATTCATTCTTCAAACAAAGAACAGTTGGCCACAAAAGCCGAGAGAGATTCCGTAAAATATATGCAGGTAAAATTTATGGAAGATAAAATAAATCAGCTTTATGAAGGCGTTATATCAGGAGTAACAGATCGAGGAATTTATGTTGAGATCATAGAAAACAAATGCGAGGGTTTAGTAAAAATCTCAGAAATTGAGGGAGATTTTTTTACTTATGATGAGTCATTACACTGCCTCCAGGGACAAAGAACAAAGAAAAAATACCAACTTGGAGATTCAGTTAGTGTAATAGTTAAAAAAGCAGATCTTATGAAAAGACAATTGGACTTCATTTTGGATGAATCAAATGAATAATTATTTAATTTTGATTAAACTTAATACAAAGAGTATGTTTCGTATTTTTCTATGCTTTTTTCTACTAGCTATTTTCCAAGTTATAGCTCAAGAAGATTCCATACTGGAAGATAAAAGTTATGAGAGACAACTCAACATAAGAGAATTTATAAATATCAAGGTTTATTCAGGCATAGAAGTTAAACTTATCCCTGGAAAAGAGAATAAACTTTTGATTAGCGGAGAAGACCGAAAGGATGTAATTGCCAAAATCAAAGGTCAAACTCTCAAAATTCGTCATTCATTAGATCACATTCTTAATCCAACTTTTACTTATGTAGAATTATATCATACTGAACTTTTGGATGAAATTACATTGTTTCAAGGAGCAACCTTAAAAGTAGACAGCACTTATCGTCAGACAAGTGTCTCGCTTAAGGTGCAGGAGGGATCTTCTATGAATTTTAAATTTGAAGGAGAAAAACTTACCTCAATGGTAAGTACAGGGGGTAAACTATTTATTACAGGTAGAGCCACTAACCACCGATCCTCGGTAAATAGTGGAGGATCCTGTGAAGCAGAAGTTTTCGAAACAGAACAGACAAAAGTAAATGTTACCGCAGGGGGATTGTCTTATGTAAAGGCCACCAAGCTGTTAGAGGCAAAAGTTACTGCAGGAGGGATCATTCGGATTTATGGTAATCCCAAGAAACTAGTGACTAAAAAAGCTATCGGAGGGCAGATTTTTGAAATGAAATAAAAATAACAATTAAAAACGGGAAGGAAGAGGCATCGAGCGGATTCGAACCGCTGTACAAGCTTTTGCAGAGCTCTGCCTAGCCACTCGGCCACGATGCCATGCCATAAAAATAGTAAAAATTTAAGCGTTTTAAGTTTTTGCCTCAACCTTTTAGGCGAACACACACTTCTCCAACATCCCCACCTATAGGAGGGTTTTGTTTGGCCACAGAAACCTCTATACTTTCTACCTCAGAAAACTGTTTTAATACCCTGTCTATTATTCTCTTTGCTACATGTTCCAAAAGCTTTGAAGAAACAGACATTTCTTCTTTTACAATTTTATTTAGACTCACATAGTCTACCGCATCAACAATATCATCAGTTTTGGCAGGATTAATCATATCTGTTTCAACTTCCAAATTGACGATATAGTCGCTGCCTATTCTTTTTTCCTCTTCCATGCAACCGTGGAAGGCATAGACCCTTATTTCATTTAATATTATTTTTCCCATCCAAGAGCTTTCAACAAATATATAATATCAGTATAACTATATTTAAAAATTATCCTTTTAATATCTTTGACAAAATTTAAGATGTCAGAAAAGACTCTCAATTTCATTGAACACATTATAGAGGAAGACCTTAAAACAGGGCTTTCTAAAAACCAACTTAGGTTTAGGTTTCCCCCTGAACCCAACGGATATCTTCATATCGGACACGTCAAAGCCATATGCCTTAACTTTAATTTAGGTAAACGATACCAAGCTCCTGTAAACCTCAGGTTTGATGATACAAACCCTGCAAAAGAGGAAATTCAATATGTACAAGCGATAAAAAATGACATTAAATGGTTGGGGTTTCAATGGGATAAAGAATGTTACGCATCCGATTATTTCTCGCAACTTTATAAATGGGCAAAAATATTAATAACCAGAGGGCTAGCATATGTTGACTCCCAAACCTCTCAGCTAATTTCTAATCAAAAAGGTACCCCAACTCAGTCCGGAACAAACAGTCCCTTCCGAGACCGCTCTGTAGAGGAGAACCTAACCCTTTTCCAAGAGATGAAAAAGGGTAAATATCAAGAGGGTACACATGTGCTAAGAGCAAAAATAGATATGTCCTCTCCCAATATGCTTTTGAGGGATCCCGTCATGTACAGAATTCTTTATAAATCACATCATCGAACAGGAGATGATTGGTGTATTTATCCCATGTATGACTGGACTCACGGAGAATCGGATTATTTAGAACAAATAACCCATTCCTTATGCTCATTAGAATTCAAACCCCACCGGGAGCTTTACGACTGGTTTTTGGATTCCTTATCCCCATTGGAGACCATTCGTCCCAAACAAAGGGAGTTTGCTAGGCTAAACCTCTCCTATACGGTTATGAGTAAAAGAAAATTAAAGGAGTTGATTGATCAAGGTTATGTTACCGGATGGGACGATCCCAGAATGCCCACTATAAGCGGACTGAGAAAAAGGGGATATACGCCAGAATCTTTACAAAATTTTGTAAATACTGCAGGGGTAGCAAAAAGGGAAAACATTATAGACGTATCGCTTTTAGAGTTTTGTATCCGAGAACATTTGAATAAAATTGCCCCAAGGGTTATGGCTGTTGTAAATCCAGTAAAGCTGACAATTAGAAATTATCCTAAGGGCCAAACCGAAATACTTAGTGCTGAAAATAACCCAGAAGATGACAAGGCAGGCTTCAGAGAAGTTCCTTTCTCAGGAAGTTTATATATAGAAAGAGAGGATTTTAAGGAGGAGGCCAATAGGAAGTTTTTTAGGCTAACCCTTGGGAAGGAAGTGCGCTTAAAGAACGCTTACATAATCAAAGGAGAAGAGGTTGTTAAAAATGAAAAAGGTAAAGTTATAGAAATCATTTGCAGCTACGATCCCATGAGTAAAAGTGGATCAGGTACGGAGGAAAGCCAAAGAAAAGTAAAAGGGACCCTCCATTGGGTTTCCAGAGAACACGCACAACCAATAAAGGTGAACCTTTACGATCGATTATTTTCAGTAGAAGAACCAGACAAAAATAAAGGCGAAAACCTTACCAAGTTTATTAATCCAAACTCATTTACTCAAGTCAAGGGATATATCGAGCCCTATGTGCTTAACGCAACTGATGGAGACAAATTCCAATTCCAACGACTTGGTTACTTTATTCTTGAAAATAAAACAGACGATGGAGTTTTGGTTTTTAATAAAACAGTGGGCCTACGGGACACTTGGAAAAAAAATTAACCTATTCCTCTGTGTTTTCTTTATTTTGTTTTTTCTGATTCTCTGCCTTCATTGCCTCCCCTATTTGGTTGCTTGCTGAGAAGGATGCCACCATATTGTTCAGCATATCACTCCCTGCTTGTGGTGAGTTGGGCAACAAGATTAGGTTGCTATTGGTTTCTTCTCCTATGGACTGTAAAGTATCGTAATGCTGAGTAACCACAATAAGCGCTGAGGCTTCTTGAGAATTAATACCCACATTGTTAAGTACATCAACAGACTCTTCAAGGCCCCTTGCAATTTCTCTTCTTTGATCAGCGATTCCTTGACCCTGTAGCCTTTTGCTTTCCGCTTCAGCTTTGGCTTTCTCAACAATCAAAATCCTTGCAGCATCACCTTCGTACTGAGCGGCAATTTTTTGTCTTTCAGCAGCATTGATCCTATTCATGGCAGTTTTTACTTCGCCATCAGGGTCAATATCCGTAACCAAGGCTTTTATGATATCGTATCCATAGTTGACCATAGCATCATTTAATTCTCCTTTTACTGCGTTGGCTATTTCATCTTTCTTTTCGAATACATCATCAAGTCTCATTTTGGGAACTACTGCCCTAACGACATCAAACACATAAGAGGTAATCTGATCTTGGGGAAAGTCTAGCTTATAAAAAGCGTCATATACATTGTCTGGAAGAATTTTGTACTGAACAGATACCTTTAGTTTTACAAAAACATCGTCTTTGGTTTTCGTTTCAACGATGACATCCAGTTGAAGGATTCTCAAGCTAACCCTTCCAGCAATTTTGTCAATTATGGGAATTTTAAAGTGTAATCCCGATTTACGAATGGCAATGAATTTTCCAAATCGCTCTATAACCGCAGAGGTCTGTTGTTTGACAACAAAAATACTTGAGATTAATATAAGTATTAAAATAAAAATAATTATATAGGTTGCTAAACTCATTATTAATTAGTGTTGGTGATTAAAAAAATTTTCTAGTCTTCTTAAAGATATTTCATTTCCTAGGATCTCGCAAATACTAAAAATATCTGGACCACTTAAATTACCCACAATGGCCAAACGTAAACTTTGCATTATTACCCCAAATGGTAATCCTTCTTTATCATTCCATTCTTGAATTTGGTGCTTCCAATTTTTTACAGGTACCCCTTCTTTGATTAATTTGCAAAATTGATTTACAATTTTCTTAGGATCGTGTCTTTGAATTTTGTTCAACACTTTAACATCGTATTCTGTTGGATCCACTAAAAACAGCTTAGATTCTATTTTTATCTCTTCGAGCAAAAACAATCTATCTTTTAGAAGCGTGTATATGATACTTCTCATTTTTTTTGACCATCTCTCTGGGAAGCAATCAAAAAACTCGGCAAATCGCTCTAAAATGACTTTTTCATCTGAAAACCCTAAAAATTTATGATTTATCCATCTTGCTTTTTCAAAATCAAATTTAGCTCCTGCTTTTTGAATTTTTTTTGTATCAAAATTTCTTATCAAGGCATCCATTTCAAAAATCTCTTCATCTGTTCCTGGGTTCCACCCCAAAAGAGCGAGATAGTTCATCAGCGCCTCTGGTAAAAACCCTCTTTCCTTAAACCCCCTTGACTTTCCCCACGCTATTGGAAAAACAGGAAAACCCATTTTTTCACCATCTCGTTTTGATAGCTTACCCTTTCCAATAGGTTTTAAAATCAAAGGTAAATGCATAAACACCGGGGCCTCCCAACCAAAAGCTTCATAAATCAACTGATGCAAGGCAAGTGAGGGCAACCATTCCTCTCCACGGATCACATGAGTGATCTTCATCAAATGATCGTCCACAATATTAGCAAAGTGATAGGTTGGCATCCCGTCAGCTTTTATCAATATCTTATCGTCAACTTCATCACTTTGAATTTCTATTAATCCTCTTACACCATCTTTGATCTTTATGGTTTCACCGCTATTAACCTTAAGTCTAACGACATAAGGACCCTTTTTCAGAAACTCTTTGGTGACGCTATCAGATTGACTAAGTGCATTTTTGAGTTGCATACGGTTATGAGTCCCATACTTAAAAGTTTTCTTTTGTCGCTCGTTATCCTCTCTTATTTTATTGAGTTCCTCGTTGGTATCAAAAGCATAATAAGCTTTTCCTTTATTAATTAACTCCCCAATATATTTATGGTAAATAGATACCCTTTCACTCTGTCGGTAGGGACCATAATCTCCAGGTGTTGAAGGACTCTCATCAGGTTTTATGCCACTCCAATTTAAGGCTTCTGTTATATACTCTTCGGCACCCTTTACTTTTCGGTACTTATCCGTATCTTCAATTCTAAGGATAAATTGACCCCCATTCTTTTTGGCATATAGGTAGTTGTACAATGCCGTTCTTAGCCCTCCAATGTGAAGAGCACCTGTGGGGCTTGGTGCAAATCTAACGCGAACACTCATTCTTTTTTTTGTCAAAGATAATATCAAGCTTGAGCCTAATGAAATTATTTGTTTTTTCTTTGTTCTATATTTGCAAAAAAAAAGCGTGATTCGTTTCACACATAACAACTTTCTTACTCTTGCTGAAGCGGACTTGGCGCAATGGCTTGAACGTATTGCTGCGCTTGAGGGTTATACTGTTGATGAATTGGAATATAATTTTGTTGATTCGAATGCTTTGTTTATCATTAACAAGGAATATCTTAATCACGACACGTATACTGATATTGTGACATTTGATTATACTGAAAATAAGGCGATCAAAGCTGAAGCATATATTTCTTGTGATGCCTTGAAAGAAAACGCGAAAAAATATAGACAAAGTGCTGAAAGTGAGTGCCTTAGGCTTTTGTCTCATGGCATTCTTCACTGTTTAGGGTTTAATGACAAATCTATAGAGGAAAAGGCACTAATGCGTTCAAAAGAAGAAGATTGTATTAATTTGTTCCACGTGAAACACTGATATGTTTGAAGGAGAATATGACGTAGTGGTTGTTGGAGGTGGCCATGCTGGCGCTGAGGCTGCTGCTGCTGCCGCCAACATGGGATCAAGAACCCTTTTGGTTACAATGAATTTACAAACCATCGGACAAATGTCTTGTAACCCAGCTATGGGTGGAATAGCAAAAGGACAAATAGTTAGAGAGATTGATGCTCTTGGTGGTTATAGTGGAATTGTTTCAGATGAATCCGCCATACAGTTTAAAATGTTAAATCAGTCCAAAGGCCCTGCCATGTGGAGCCCAAGAGCGCAATCTGACAGAATGCTTTTTGCCAGTAAATGGAGAGCTTTGCTGGAACAAACCCCTAATCTAGATTTCTATCAAGACATGATTAAAGACATAATTGTTAATGACGGGAGTATAGAGGGTGTAGTAACCTCTTTAGGGATTCCTATTCGCTCCAAAAGCGTGGTTTTGACTAATGGAACTTTTTTGAATGGGCTTATTCATATAGGAGAAAAAAATTATGGAGGAGGGCGCGCCGGCGAAAAAGCATCTACAGGATTAACTCATAGTTTAGAAAAATTAGGCTTTGTTTCCGGGCGAATGAAAACTGGAACACCACCAAGAGTGGATGGTCGTTCATTGAATTACGAAGTCATGGAAGAACAAGCCGGCGATGAAAAGCCAGCAAAATTTAGCTTTACCCCTACCACTCCATTAAAGTATCAGCGAAGCTGTTACATTACACATACTAGCTCAAAAGTCCACGATCTGTTGAGAGAGGGTTTTGATCGCTCTCCAATGTTCAACGGCAATATTCAGAGTACAGGACCAAGATATTGTCCTTCCATAGAAGACAAAATAAACAGATTTGCAGATAAATCTAGACACCAAATTTTTGTAGAGCCTGAAGGTTTGGATACTGTAGAGGTTTATGTTAATGGATTTTCTACCTCTCTTCCCGAAGATGTTCAGTACCAAGCACTTCGTTCAGTTAAGGGTTTTGAAAATGTAAAATTCTTCCGGCCTGGCTATGCAATAGAATATGACTATTTCCCCCCTACGCAGCTTAAAAACAGCTTGGAAACCAAATTGGTGTCAGGACTTTTTTTTGCGGGTCAAATCAATGGGACTACGGGTTATGAGGAAGCTGCCTCACAAGGCCTGATGGCAGGAATCAATGCACATCACAAGATAAACGACAAGGACCCTTTTATTATTAAAAGAAATCAAGCTTATATAGGGGTGTTGATCGACGACCTGATCACCAAAGGCACTGAAGAGCCCTATAGAATGTTTACTTCTAGGGCAGAATACCGAACTCTTTTGCGCCAAGATAATGCTGATTTAAGACTTACACCACTATCTTTTGATTTGGGACTGGCCAAAAAAGAACGCCTCCAAGCAGTAGAGGAAAAAGCTTCTAAGACTGAACAATTGATTCAGTTTTTTAAAACCCAAAGTTATTCACCGAAAGAAGTCAACCCAATACTCGAAAAAAACGCATCCGCTACAGTAAAACAATCTGACAAACTTAGCAAAATATTATCTCGACCGGGATTGAGCCGAAAAGATTTGGCAGATATCCTTTCAGTTAAAACATTTATTAATGAAAAACAGATTACAGATGAGGTGTATGAGCAAGCGGAAATTCAGATAAAATACTCTGGCTATATTGAGAAGGAAATGGCCAATGCAGAGAAGCTTAATCGTTTGGATCATATAAAAATACCGGATGACTTTGATTATGACATTCTCGCCTCACTTTCTCACGAGGCGAAGGAAAAGCTTAATTATATAAAACCCACTAACCTTTCTCAAGCCTCAAGGATCAGCGGGATCAATCCTAGTGACATAAGCGTACTTTTGGTCAAACTGGGGCGGTAAATGTTCCACGTGGAACCTATGAGCAAGGCAAAAAAAAATAAAATATTAGAGGCTACTGATCATCTAGTCAGCGGAGAATCTTTTTCAATACACTGGGATCCCACTCGCCACATGGCTTGGACTGATGTGGAGCATTTGGAAACACTCGATGCTTATTACGATTCTTTGGATTATATTTCTCATCGTTCAAAACCCGAGTCATTCATCTCATTGTTATACGTTTTGGCCAGAGAAATTATGCTAAATTATAAATATGCGCTTCTTAAAAAGCACCTTCAGCCCAAAAGCAGATTATTGGATATGGGTTGTGGCACTGGGGCCTTTTTGGCTTTTATGAAAAAAAGGGGATTTCAAGTTTATGGCATTGAAAGCAATCCCAAAGCAAGAGGTATATGTCTTAAAAACAATTTAGAGGTTTGGGATACAGAAAAGGGGTTAGCACCCAGTAGCTTTGACATGATCTCCCTTTGGCACGTACTTGAACATTTACCCGATCCCGAAACATCTATAACAGCCTATAAAGGTTTCTTAAAACCTCAAGGTCTTATGTTTGTTGCCGTTCCCAATTTTGAAAGCCATGATAGCATCCACTATAAAGAAGATTGGGCGGCTTTGGATGTTCCTAGACACCTATGGCATTTCACTTCCAAAGGGTTAATAAAAATGTTTAATGAATTAGGTTTTGATTTCGTTGAAAAAAGAGCCCTGGGATTTGATGTTTTCTACATCTGTTATATTTCAGAAAAACATAAGGGGAGATCATTATCTTTCTTTAGGGGAGTTATTAAGGGCCTTTTGTTTTCCGCCAAGGCCTTTTTTACAGGCAAATATTCATCTTGGGTTTATGTATTTAGGAAACAGGTTTCCTAGTGTTTAAATTTCTTGCCAATTCTAACGCAAAGTGGCTAAAAAGAATTCTAGGGTTGGCATTACGCTCCAAATGATAGGATGTGTCTTCCATTAGCCTTACCAAGGAAAGTAAGTTGGCACTGTGTACATAAGGAGCAAAATTTCGCATTTTGAAATCAGAATGAATTTTAAAGTCATGTAAAGATTTGGTCTGATAGGAGATTAACATGGCTTGACGGATAAACTCCAAAGCGTAGACTAAAAAAGCTTTTTGTTGCTCTCTCTCAAGATCGGCAGCCTGATCAGCCCATTGAATCAAATCAATAACAATACCTTTGTTTGAAGGAGCTTTGAATGCAGCTCTAAGAGATTGAATCAATAGTTTTTCAAAATGAATGGTGTGACTCGCAGAGTTAAGATCTTCTAAAACCTTTCGCCAACTTCCTCTACTCAAGGATGGAATTCGAGACGAACCTGATTCAATATTTAGTTTTTGAACACCAATTTTGATATCACTTGAAGTTATAGGGGTCAACTTTATCTCTTGGCAGCGAGACAACAAGGTGGGAAGCATACCTTCTATTTGTTCACAAATCAAGAGAAAAAAGCTGTTTTTTGGGGGCTCTTCCAAAAGCTTTAACAATTTATTGGAGGCATTTTCGCTTAATTTGTCAGCACCAAAGAGGATCATTACTTTATTTCCTCCATGGTGAGCTTTTAGATTCATTTTGTGATGTATTTTGGAGACCTCCTCTACCCCGATCATGCCTTGTTTGTTTCCACCTTCCAACTGACGAATCCAATCTTGTGTGGATCCGTATGGTTGATCGGCAATAAAATCAACCCAAGTGGATTTGTAATCATCAGAAACAGCCTTTGAGCTACCCGAAACTTTATTGATCAACGGATATACAAAATGTAAGTCGGGATGTTCCAATAATTTTAGAGATGGAGTTCCGCTTTTTTCAGAGGCCTCAATATTAGTGAAGCCGTGCAGTAAGCCTAAAGCACAGTACAAGGCTAAAGGGAGTCCACCAAAGCCAAATGAATCTATAAACAACTGACTATGAGGAACTTGAGACTTTAAAACCATCTCTTTTAACTGACGTTTCAATCGGTCTTGACCAATGATTTCTCTTGAATACATCTTTTTATGAACCTAAAGCGAGTTAAAAATAATCAATCCATTTGGATTTTACTTTTCTCCTAAAAAATTATGTTTTCAATACCGCCAAAACCTTTTGCTCTGAGTCACAAAAAAGGTAATTTTGAAAAATTTTTTTAACATGCGAACCCTAATAAATCAAAACTTTTTAAATCGTAGGGCCGTTGTCAGAGTTGATTTTAATGTACCTATCGACGACCAATTTCAAGTGACAGATTCCACGAGAATCAGCGCGGCCAAAGAAACTATAGACTACATTCTCAATCAGGGAGGAAGCTGTGTCTTGATTTCCCACTTAGGAAGGCCCAAAGGTAAAGATCCAAAACTATCATTATCTCACATTGTCAGTAAAGTAGAAGAAATCCTTCAAGTCCCTGTCAATTTCTTTGATGACTGTGTTGGCGCGGCGGCAGAACAAGCCGCATCCTCAATTGTGTCGGGTAATGTCATTCTTATGGAAAACCTCCGCTTCTATAAAGAAGAAACTGCCGGAGATTTGGATTTTGCAGAGGGCCTTTCAAAATTAGGTGACTGTTATGTCAACGATGCTTTCGGAACCGCTCACAGGGCACACGCCTCCACCACCATCATGGCTCAATTTTTCAAAGAGGAAAAATTTTTTGGCCGACTCCTCGAAAAGGAAGTTAACGCAATAGAGAAAGTCATGAAATCCGGAGAAAAACCTGTTCTTGCTATTCTTGGTGGTTCCAAGGTTTCATCCAAAATAACCATTATCGAAAACCTATTGGACAAAATAGATCATTTGATCATTGGAGGAGGAATGGTGTATACCTTTGTAAAAGCAAAAGGAGGAGGTGTAGGCCGTTCTATCTGTGAGGATGATTATTGCGATTACGCTCTTGAGCTTTTAGAAAAAGCAAAGGCAAAAGGGGTACAGGTACACCTCCCAGTCGATGTAATTATTGCAGAGGATTTTTCAAATGATGCTAACCAAAAAATCTGCAAAGTAGATGAAATTCCCAACGATTGGGAAGGATTGGATGCAGGCCCACAAACACTTAAGAACTTCGAGGATATTGTAATGCAGTCCAAGACCATTCTGTGGAACGGCCCCCTTGGTGTTTTTGAATTTGAAAACTTCTCATCGGGAACCGTTACCTTGGGGGAGTATATCGGCAAGAGCACTGTGGCAGGAGCTTTTTCTTTGGTAGGAGGAGGAGACTCAGTGGCAGCGGTTAAGCAGTTTGGATTAGAAGATAAAATGAGTTATATATCCACTGGCGGTGGCGCTATGATGGAAAGTCTCGAAGGTAAGACTTTACCTGGGATAACTGCCTTAATGGAATAAGCTTCAAGATCATGAAAAAATGGATTTTCTTTGTTATTATTATAATATCCTGTAAGGAACAACAAACTAAGCTGAGGTATTTACCTGATTCCAATGCTAACATCAACCACTTGACCGTGGTGATGCCCAAAAAAAGCTGGAACGGAGTTTTGGGGAACAAAACCCGTTCACTACTTGAAACCCCTTTTGAGGGTTTGCCTTTCGATGAACCTCAATTTACCCTCAACTATATACCTCCTAAGGTCTTTACGGGTTTTGCCAGAAACAGCCGAAATATACTCTGGTTTGTCAAAGATTCCTTGGCTGGATTTCAACTGACGGAAGATTTGATGGCTCAACCTCAGGTGGTGGCAAAAGTAAAAGGAGAGGACGATGACGTACAAGCTTATTTTTTGGAGGATAACATTAAGCTATTGAAAGCTGTTTTAACTGAAAATGAACGCAAAGAGAAGCTAAGAAGAATCAAAAAATCCCCGACCAAAGACCGTCATTTACATAATCGATTTAAAATTTCGTTGATTTACCCAACGGCTTACAATACAGTAAAGGATACAAACAATTTTATTTGGATTCAAAAAGAAATCCCCAAGGGACATATGAATTTGATAGCCTATAGCCTCTCATTTAAAGCATTACGTGGAAATATAAAGAAACGAATTCCAGAAATCAGAGACTCAATTGGAAAAACATATATTCCTGGCAGACTTAAAGGATCGTACATGATCACTGAAAAAGCATATCGCCCCTATTTTTACAGGACACAAAAGGGGGGAAGGCTTACTTATTTGACCAAAGGTACCTGGGAGGTTGCCAATGATTTTATGGCTGGCCCCTTTATAAATTATATGATAAAAGACACATTGAGAAAGAGATGGATGGTGATTGAGGGATTCGTTTTTGCACCGGCATCGAATAAAAGGGATCAGATATTTGAACTCAATACTATTTTAGACACAGTTGTTTTTGATTAAACAACTACTTGTCTATTTTTGTATCGGATTTATCCCCATCTTCTTTGGTAGCGTTCTTAAATTCTTTGATACCACTTCCTAGTCCCCTCATCAACTCGGGAATTTTTCTTCCACCAAATAATAAAAGAACAACAACGACGATCAAAATAATTTGTGGCGCACCAATCATGCCTAAAGTATAGATCATTGAATACATTGTTTCTAATTTTAGTCAAATGTAAATAATTATTCGATGTAATCTAAATTTCTTTATTAACCCAACAATTTATTTTTAAGGGTAAACACTATATTTGTTTTTAATGGCAAAAGAGAAAAAAAAGAAACGTCTTTGGGTTCAAAACTTATTGAACCGATATCGTATGGTAGTAATAAACGAGACTACCTTTGAGGAAATGTTTTACTTAAGAATATCCCAGTTCAACATAATTGTATTAATTTTCTTATTTACTTCGTTAATAGCCTTGGGGTCCTTTTTTTTCATAGCCTACACACCAATGAAAGAATTTATCCCGGGTTATACAAGCTTGTCCATCAGAAAAGAGGCCATTAGAAACAGTTTTTTATTAGACTCTCTCAGCATAGAATTTGAAAAAAAAGACCGTTTTATAATGTCTATTAAGAGCGCCCTAACAGGAGAGATTAATACAAAAGAAAACTCTTTACTAGATGCTAATGGAGAATTGCCCAAGGCACTAAATTCAGACAATCAAATGTCTAAGGCAGATTCTCTTCTTCGGTTAGAAGTCATTCAAGAGGACAAATACAATGTCATTCCTAATAACCTGAGCAGTGTAAAGTACCTCCTCTATCAGCCTGCTGTTGGTCCTATTTCTCAAAAGTACGATACAGATAAAAAGCACTTTGCCGTAGACATAGCTTTAGACGAAAATGCTCCTATCATGGCTGTAGCTCACGGAACCGTTATATTTTCAGAGTGGACTGCGGAAACAGGATATGTGATCATTGTCAAACACGATTATGGTTTGTTATCGGTATACAAACACAACTCCTCTTTGGAAAAAGTGCAAGGGGATTTGGTCAAAGCAGGAGAAGTCATTGCTAAGGCAGGTGATACCGGAGAATTGTCTACAGGCTGGCACCTCCATTTTGAACTTTGGATTAATGGATACTCTGTAGACCCCGCCCATTTTATTGACTTTTCAAAGACCTTATGATAAAAAAAGCTGGAGCAAAAATTTTCGCTAAATTCATTAATAAGAAAAACCAAAAGTGGATCAAGAACCCCCTTTGGGCACAGCAAAAAACATTTGATTATTTGACCCAAAAAGCCAAAGCAACTGATTTTGGACGCGACCACCGTTTTGATAAGATCAAGGAATTTAAAGATTTTCAAATTGCTGTTCCGATACGTGATTATGAAGGACACAGACCTTATGTAGATAAAATGCTGGAGGGCAGGGCTTCCGTATTGTGGCCAGGAAAACCACTTTATTACGCCAAAACCAGTGGAACGACCTCCGGTGCCAAATTCATTCCACTCTCCAAAGAATCTATGCCCACCCATATCACCGCTGCTAGGGATGCACTGCTCAATTACATTCACCAAACAGGGAACACCGATTTTGTCGACGGGAAACAAATTTTTCTTCAGGGAAGTCCTGTTCTCAAAAAAAAAGAAGGCAACACCGTAGGGAGACTGTCAGGAATTGTTGCCCATTATGTGCCCAATTATTTACAAAAAAACAGGATGCCCTCATGGGACACTAATCGCATAGAGGACTGGGAAACCAAAGTGGATGCAATCGTGGAGGAAACTTTAACCGAAAATATGAGTTTAATCGCCGGGATCCCCTCTTGGGTACAAATGTATTTTGAGAAAATGATCGCTAAAACGGGTAAAGCCGTAGGTGAAATATTCCCCAACTTTTCACTATTTGTTTATGGTGGGGTCAATTATGAGCCTTACCGCCCCATGTTTGAAAAACTAATTGGAAGAAGGGTGGACAGTATTGAATTGTTCCCTGCATCCGAGGGTTTTTTTGCCTATCAGGATCAACAAAATGACAAGGGATTGTTACTATTGTTGAATAATGGAATATTTTATGAATTCATAAAAGCTTATGAGTTTGGGGAGAAAAACCCTACAAGATATACCTTGGGAGAGGTAGTATTGGGGGTTAATTATGTTCTTATTATCTCCACCTCTGCAGGGCTGTGGGCTTACAATATAGGTGATACGGTATGTTTTGTTTCCCTAAAACCCTATAGACTGGTGGTTACGGGCAGAATCAAACACTTCATCTCGGCCTTTGGAGAACATGTTATCGGAAAAGAAGTTGAAACGGCAATGCAACAAGCTTGCCGGGATAGCAATGTCCAAGTCAAAGAATTTACTGTGGCTCCACAAATCGATCCGCAAGTGGGCCTTCCCTACCACCAATGGTTTATTGAATTTGAAAACCCACCCCAAAACATGGATGATTTTGCTCAAAAACTCGATCAATCCATGCAGGAACAAAATGTATATTATCAAGATTTGTTGAAAGGAAGTGTTCTGAGAACTTTGGTCATCACTCCTGTTGTCAATGGAGGTTTTCAAAAATACATGAAAAGCATTGGAAAACTAGGAGGTCAAAACAAAGTCCCGCGTTTGTCCAACGACAGAGAAATTGCCAATAAACTTTCTTTAAAGTAGTCCATGTACCCCAATAATTCTCATCATAAGCGACATCTAAAAACCTTGGATTTTTTGAATCAAAACATTGACCCGGCATCCTATATCTTAGACCTTGGGATCAAAAACCCTCTGTCAGAATTAATGCAGGCTCAGGGTTACAAAGTGGAAAATACTCAAGGGGAAGACTTAGACGAAGACCAAAAGGGATTGACCAACTCCAAGGCTGAGGTAGTAACTGCTTTTGAAATATTGGAGCACTTGCTTTCTCCTTACCAAGTATTAAAAAGTATTAAGGCTGAAAAACTGGTAGCCAGCGTTCCCTTAAAACTATGGTTTTCATACGATTATCGCAGTAAAACTGATTCAAGAGATCGCCATTTTCACGAATTTGAAGATTGGCAGTTTGATTGGCTTTTGGAAAAAACAGGTTGGAAAATTATGGCAAGTCAGAAATGGATTAATCCTCCTAAATCATTTGGCGTTCGATCCCTGTTGAGATACTTTACTCCAAGGCACTATATTGTTTATGCTGAAAAATCAACGCATAAATCTTGAAAATATACATTGTCATACCGGCCCACAACGAGGAGGAAAACATTGAAGAAACCTTGGAGTCTTTGGTTAACCAGCAGTTGAAACCCACCCAACTGGTTGTGGTCAACGACAATTCTACTGATCGAACAGCCGAAAAGGTTAATGACTTTATTAGACGACATTCCTGGATACACCTAATTAATAAAAAATCCACAGAAGAACACCTTCCCGGGGCAAAAATTATAGAAGCTTTTTACGAGGGCTATCACTTATTGGATGAAGACTATCACATCATTTGCAAGTTCGATGCAGACACGGTTTTTGAGTCAAATTACCTGTTAAAGCTTTCGCAGCATTTTAGAGAAAACAACCGACTGGGGATGGCAGCGGGGCAGTGCTATATTCAAAAGGATAATCAATGGGTTTTGGAAAACCTCAATAATAATGACCACATTAGGGGATCACTTAAAGCCTATCGAAAAGCTTGTTTTCTTGAGATCGGTAAAATAAAAAGGTCTATTGGATGGGATACACTAGACGAATTGATGGCCCAATATTATGGTTGGGAATTAAAAGTTGACCCATCGCTAAAAGTGAAACACCTCAAACCAACCGGTTTTAATTACAGTCCCGGTGCTGCTAGGCTTCAAGGAGTAGCCACCTATCGTATGAGGTTGGGTTTGATATTGACCTTGGTCATTGGTTTGAAACGTGGATTGCTGATGCGAGAAGTAAGCGTTTTTTTCAGCTATATAATTGGGTTTTTAAAGGCCAAAAGAGAGGCCGTTCCTTTTATTGTCGATGCAAAACAGGGAAAATTTTTAAGAAACTACAGATGGAGAGGAATTTTTAAAAGGTTTAAATCAAAATAAAACACACTTAAGTATATTTGTTCCCAATGAAAAAATTGAACATATTGGTACTGGGAAGCGGAGGCAGAGAACATGCCTTTTGTTGGAAACTTGCTCAAAGTAAAATGACCGATCGACTTTTTGTAGCTCCTGGAAACGCAGGGACCAAAGCCTTGGCTACAAATCTCGACATAGGCATTAACGATTTTGATGCACTAAAAAATGCGGTCATTCAAAACAATATAGACCTTGTGGTTGTTGGTCCTGAAGATCCATTGGTCAATGGCATCCACGATTTCTTTCTCAATAACGACAAATTGAATAAAATCCCTGTCATAGGGCCACAAAAGTTAGGGGCTACATTAGAAGGCAGTAAAGAATTTGCCAAGGACTTTATGAGCCGACACAATATACCTACTGCTCAATATGGAAGTTTTACCCCGGAAAAGATACAAGATGGCTATGCCTTTTTAGAGCAAATGAAGCCTCCATACGTACTTAAAGCAGATGGTTTAGCAGCAGGAAAAGGAGTACTCATTATGAATGATTTAGATAATGCTAAAAAGGAACTTTCTAATATGCTTTTGAATAAAAAATTTGGTAAAGCTTCCTCTAAGGTTGTCATTGAAGAATTTTTGAGCGGAATTGAACTTTCTTGCTTTGTGTTAACTGACGGTAAAAACCACGTCACTTTACCAATGGCCAAGGATTACAAGCGTATTGGCGAAGGAGATACAGGCCTCAATACTGGCGGAATGGGAGCTGTGTCTCCGGTGCCTTTCGCGGATCAAAAGTTTTATAATGTTATACAAAAAAACATTGTAGAACCTACGATAGAGGGGCTCAAAAAAGATAACATACCTTATGTGGGTTTTTTGTTTATAGGATTGATAAGGGTTGAGGATACTCCTTACGTTATAGAATATAATGTTAGAATGGGTGATCCTGAAACCCAAGTCGTTTTACCCAGAATCAAAAACGACTTAGCAGAAATGTTGTATGCTACTGCAGTGGGTAAGCTGGATGAGGTTGAACTATTGGTGGAAAAAAAAAGTGCTACTACCGTAGTAGCTGTTTCTAGGGGATATCCCGAGGCTTACGAAAAGGGGAAAATTATAAATGGTTTACCTTCATCAACCAGTAGTACAGTATTCCAGGCTGGCACAACAAATAATGAGGGTGAAATCCTTACAAATGGTGGAAGGGTTATAGCAGTGACCTCGTTAGGGGATGACCATAAAAAAGCACTTAAAAATTCTTACAACCTTTTGTATAAAATAAGTTTTGAGGGAATGTATTACAGAAAAGATATTGGATTCGATCTATAAGAACGAATGAGCAGATGAGTCTTTGTTTTCCTCTCCACTTTGGTCGAACTTAAGTAATTGCCTGATCCAGTATACTGCAGCAACAAATCCAATCACTAAAAAAAGAAAACTCATTCCATTAGCTAACCACCAACTTAAGGGCTCAAGTTGAGTAAGCAATTGATAAGGAAGGAACAAAAGGTCTTGAAATAAACTGGCAATTGCTTCGAAAAAATTTTTCATTTGTAGCTCTTTATTTATATTGCTAAAGTAATAAAATCGGATATGATAGTAAAGATTTTTAAAACAATTGGTCCGAGAACATATTTTACCTCCATATCTCTTATTATATCTACGGTATCATTATCTTTTTTTCTTTCTAAAAATGAGCCCACCCTTTTGGTTAATATAGACTATATCATCAGTAACGTCATCCTAATGGTTGCCATCATTTCAATGATGACAATACTAGGAACCCAAATCAAGGGCAGGCAATTAGCTGGTATCCATATGATTGCTTTTCCAACTGCTTTTCTTTTTTCCCCCTATGCATTTGATCTAAAATTCACATCCATTCTTCAAGTAATTCTATTGGTCTACGGACAATTTGTTTTTATTAATTTACGTCACTCTAAAAACACCCAAAAGAGTATACTGGATCTATCTATTATAATATCCTTACTAACACAATTCAACAATTTATTTTTGATTTTTTATCTCCTTCCCATTTTAATACTTTTCCAAAAAGGATTAAAAGACATTAAACATATTTTGGCTTTACTGCTCCCGACTTTTATTATTCCTTATACATTCGCAAGTCTTTCAGGGATCTTGCCTCCCGAAATTTTCGAGTTAATAAACCCTCCCTTACAGATCAAATTGATGAGCATCCAAACACTATTTTATGGTGATATTATTTGGTTGGCTTTCCTACTGACTTCTTTTATGATTTGTACCATAAGGCAGTGGAAAGGAAACAAAAAATTTTCTTATCCCCAGCTTTTTTCAAACTTTTTATATATGGTTATTTGGCTATTTTTCAGCATTGTATATGAGCGATTGGGACAAGAAACACCCTCTGAGCGATGGTTTATCAGCTTTGTTCCAGGGGCATATTTTTTTGGGGGGTTTCTAGAAAGTATTAAATCGGACTCTTTTAAAAATATCTTATTTACGATTCTATTTTTGGGGATATTACTCTTCAAACTTTTTGATTATGGAATTATATCACTACAATTGCCATTTCTATACTAAAAAAATTGGTGATCAAATTGTATATTCGTTTCAATGAAAACTGCAGACATGAGCCAATATTCAACCGCACAACTTTCCATTACAATATTCAAAGAAAGCATTGATAAATATCACCTTTTAGACAAGATAGATCAAGATTTCGAAAACCCATATCCTGACGATTCTCTGGAACATTTACTCTACCGAAAAAACTGGATTGATACCGTTCAATGGCATTATGAAGATCTCATTAGAGATCCTGAAATTGACCCCGTTAAGGGCATGAAAATCAAAAGATTAATTGACACTTCCAACCAAGACAGAACTGATACAGTGGAATATATCGACAGCTTTTTTCTCAATCATTTCAAACACGTTGAGCCTCAAAAGGATGCCTCAATAAACTCTGAAAGTCCAGCTTGGGCTCTGGATCGCTTGTCTATTTTGCAATTAAAAATTTACCACATGGAAGAAGAGGCGAATCGTAATGAGGCCAGTGAATCTCATCGAGAAAAATGCAATGCCAAACTAAAAGTGTTACTTACTCAAAGAAAAGATCTCAGTTTTGCTATTGACGATCTCCTTCGAGACATTGCAAGTGGGTCCAAGTACATGAAGGTTTATAAGCAAATGAAAATGTACAATGATGAGGATACCAACCCTGTTTTGTACAAGGATAAATCCTAGTCAACTATGAAAGACCCTCACTTGCTGTTGATTCGGTTCTCCGCCCTGGGAGATGTAGCCATGACGGTTCCTGTGATTCGTTGCCTATACAAAGCTTATCCCCGTCTCAAAATAACTTTTGTTAGTAGACCAGATGTCGCACCACTTTTTCAGGAATTTGAAAACTTTAATTTTTATCCTACAGATTTCAATGGTCGGCATAAGGGTATAAAGGGGCTATGGAGTTTATTTCAAGAACTCAAAACTATCCCTTTTTCGATGGTTGCAGATCTTCACAGTGTGATCCGGACCTATTTTCTGAATCTTTTTTTTAAGTTGCACGGTTATAAGGTTAAATCCGTTTACAAAGGGCGGTTAGAAAAAAAAGCACTTACCCGAAGGAAAAATAAAAAATTTCAACCCCTTACCCACACCTGCTATCGTTACGCAGATGTTTTTAGAAAGTTGGAACTTCCTATTTCATTTGAAGAACATGAGTTCCCCGAGAAGAATGAACTCCCTCAAAGTATAGAATCTTTATTTGGAAGTAGTGAAAAAAAATGGATAGGGATCGCCCCTTTTGCCAATCATCTGGGTAAGATTTATCCCTTGGATCTAATGCAACATGTTATTAATTTTTTACAAAAAGATCATCAAATTTTTCTTTTTGGGGCAGGGAAAAAAGAACAAGAACAACTGGAGGTGTGGGAAAATGCTTACAAGAATGTTTGCAATACTGCAGAAAAAATTAAACTTAAAGAGCAGTTGGATTTAATGCCCTATCTAGACTTGATGATCTCCATGGATTCAGCCAATGGTCATATGGCTGCAAATACAGGGATCAGGGTTCTTACCTTATGGGGAATGACCCACCCATTTTGTGGATTCTCTCCTTTTAATCAACCTTTAGATCACGCCATTACTTTGGACAGAACCCAATACCCCCTTATCCCTACCTCGGTTTATGGAAATGTTATCCCCCTCAATTATCAGGATGCATTTAGATCATTAAATCCCAAAACTGTAATTGAAAAAGCCTTAGAGTTATTAGAGTAGTATCACTCTAAACATCGTCATAGTCCACCACTAAGTGGCTACTAGTGGGGTGTGCTAGGCAGGTCAAAATCAGCCCTTCTTCGATTTCTTCATCGGTTAATATCTGATTGGCAGCCATTTCTGCCGTTCCGGATTTGATACGTGCGATGCAACTAGAGCAAACCCCTCCTTGGCAGGAATAGGGGACTTCGAGATTGTTTTGAAGGGCGGTGTCCAATACGCTTTTACCATCCATGTTTTCAAACTTGTGGGTCAACTCATCATAGATGATTTCCAACAACGTGCTTTTGGTTTTTCCTTTGATCTCCTCTGATTTGACTGATGAACTAAACAGTTCAAACAGAATCGATGTTTTATCAATTCCATCATCTAATAAGTTGTTGGAGACAGTTTCGATCATTCTTTCAGGACCACAAATGAAGAACTTATTGACATTCTTTTCCAGATATTTTAGGGCATTTTTGACAATGTCGGAGTTAATACGTCCAAAAAGACTCCCCTTAATATTGGCCTGACTGAATATCCATTGAATCGAAAGGCGCCCTTTAAATTCTTTCTCCAAATCCTTTAATTCATTGTAAAACATTGTCTCCTTTGGTTTTTTGTTCCCATAAACTAAATGAAAACGATTGTCGACATGATCCAAAAGTGCTGTTTTTAGAATTGACATTATAGGGGTAATACCACTTCCTGCAGCAAAGCCAACCAATGTTTGGCCTTGAGGAGAGGGTATGTATCGAAAACGACCTTCGGGAGGAGCTACCATAATGATATCTTCTTCACGAAGTGATCGATTGGCATGAGTCGAAAAAAGACCCTCAGGAACTTCTTTGATTCCCACTTGAAGCACCTCATTTACACCACTGCAAATAGAGTAAGATCGTCTTACTGATTTTTCGTTTATATTCGTTTCGAGGGTCAAGTATTGCCCTGCTTCAAATCGAAAAATTTCATTTTCTGCTTCAGAAACCTTAAAAGAAATCAAAACAGCATTTTGAGTGTTTCTGGTGATTTTCGAAATTACCAGAGGATACATTTCTGACATAGTGAATATTTATGCAAAGTTATTTTAAAATAAAACAATAACAATATCAAACTTTTGTCAATTTGAAACATGTTAAACAGGTTTGAGAGTGGATTGTTATATTAGAGAAAGCTTAGCCAATAAAAAACCTGGCCACAAATTCCAAAACCTTTGGCTAATAGGAAGTAAATTGTATAATTTAAACGCATACTAAACCTCATCATTTTTAGTTATAATATTAAACCATTACTGTTGAAAAAAGATATCACTTCATCCTTATTATCTATTTTGGCAATCCTTTTGTTGTGGGGATGTTCTACCCAAAAAAATAAAATGCTTAATAGAGGCTACCACTCTTTAAATACTAAATTCAATGTACTTTTCAACGGAAAGGAAGCTTTTAAAGTGGGGCAATCTATTTTAGAGCAAGCCCATGATGACAACTTTTTCAAACTCTTAGAGGTCGAACCCATAGCCCTTAACGGTGAGCGTATGGATCAGACCACAATTGTTCCAGGTTTTGGCCGTGCTGAGGAAAAAGCTGTAAAAGCTATTCAAAAGCACTCAATGAATATAGATGGTTTACAGCGCAATAACAAAATTGATGAAGCCTATTTGCTTTTGGGAAAAGCCCGCTACTACGATAGACGTTTTTTCCCTGCTATGGAAGCATTTAATTATTTATTGGAAAATTACGCCGATAGTAAAACCTATGTAGAGGGGAGAATATGGCGCGAAAAAACCAACATTCGGTTAAGGAACAATGAGCTTGCTATAAAAAATCTAAGAAGCTTGGCCCGATCCATAACTCCAAGCAGTAAATTCCACAGCCCGGCTAACGCGGCTATATCTCAGGCCTTTATCAACATCAAACAATTAGACTCAGCAGTTTACTATTTAAGGAATGCGGCTCTAACGGCCAAACAGAATCGCATTAAAGGCCGATATTACTTCCTCACAGGGCAACTTTATGAAAGGCTAAAAAAATCGGATTCTGCCCTATTGGCCTTTGAACAAGTTGTGGGACTCAACAGAAAAACCACCCGTAAATATTGGATCAATGCTCAAATCAAAAGACTCCAGATCAGAAGTACACGCGACAGTTTGGACCCCATAGAACTATATGAAAAACTTGCTAAAAATTATGAAAACTATATTTTTGATCATTGGATCAATCGCGCTATTGGTATTCATTATTTTCAGCGAGATCAAGACAGTCTTGGCGAATACTACCTCAACCAATCCTTAAAATCCGAAAATTTGGATTTACCGACCAAAAAGGCAAATTACAGGGATTTGGCCAATTTTAATTTTGCAATAGGTAATTACGTCTATACAGGAGCCTATCTAGACAGTCTACTCAGCACTATACCCGATGAAACTATTGAAAAAAGGAGAACGCAAAGAGAAAGGGACAATCTCAATGGTGTTATCAAATATGAGAACATAGTCCTAACAACAGACAGCTTACTTTATCTAACTAAACTGAGCAAAAAGGCTCAATTAGAATATTTCCAAAATTACATTGAAAAAAAAGATGCACAGGCGTTGGCAAAGGTTGTTACGGAAGAAAAAGGAATCTTCCCCTTTTTTAACAAAGGCAATGAGGCCAACTCCTTTTACTTCTATAATCCTAAGCTTGTGGTTCAAGGTCAACAAAAATTTCGCTCCACATGGGGTGATCGTCCTAATTTGGATAACTGGGCCATTGCATCAGCGGTTAGTTCCATTCTCGATGTATCCAGTGGGATCGAAGAAAAAGAACAAATAAATATCGAAACTTTTTTTGTTGAAAAACCCGAAAATTATGTCAATGCATTGCCCCAGACCAAAGTAGAGATCGACAGTATCAAAAAGTTGAACCAGAATGCTTATTTACAGTTGGGTATGATTTACAAAGAGAGTTTTAAGAACAACAAATTGGCACAAAACCGACTGGACCATCTGATTAGTCTGAATCCACCTGATGAGATCGCAGCCCCTGCACTTTACCATCTTTATAAGATCAATGAAAAAAAATTTCCTCAAAAAGCAGAGCAATATTATAATCGCATCGTATCTGACCACCCTGAGTCCCCCTACGCTAAAATTCTTTCTAATCCAGACGAATTTGGTCAGTCCGATTTCCAAACTCCCGAAAAGATTTATCAAAACTTGGTTAAAACCTATCAAAAAGGGGATTTTGATCTATTGGCTGAAAAAGCTGAATCTTTTCGGGTACTGCTTAGCGGAACCCCTGTTCAGTCAAAATTCGATCTTTTGATGGCCAATTATCAGGGTCGTTTAAAAGGAAGGAGCGAGTGGGAAAAGTCTTTAAAAACAATTTTGCTTAAATATCCTGAATCACCTGAGGCCATTAAAGCCCAAGAGATGGTTCTACAAATTAAAGCCACAGACTCAATAGAAAACAACAACAGTATATATATAAACTACAAATGGATTTTTACCTTCAATGTCAAGGATACCGTTTCTTTAAAAAAAATCAAATCTAAACTCCAAGATGCTTTAGAAGAAACCCCAGACACACGCTGGTTTTTGTCTGAGGATCGTTTTGATCAAGATCAAACCTATTTGGTTTTACACGGAATTAGAAACAGAAAAAAACTCAATGAATGGAAAAAGAGGTTTGATGAGGGAGAACAAGAAATCATAAATACAAATAATTTTGTAGTTTTATCGGCCGATTATAAAAAAATGCTTTTGGACAAAATACAACTGAACAATGAAAAACAGTGAGATTAACGGACATTACAGTCGCATAGAGAGTACTACTAAAGTAAAAGGAGAAATTCTGTCTGATGGAGATTTTAGAATTGATGGTACTCTCGAGGGATCCATTAAAACCGATGGTAAAGTCGTAGTAGGAAAAGAGGGTAGTATCATAGGAACAGTGAGTTGTTCTAATGCTGATGTCGAAGGAAATATAAACGGAAACTTATTCGTATCCAACACCCTTAGTTTAAGATCATCAAGTGTTATTGAAGGAGATGTTTCGATTGGAAAACTGATAGTAGAGTCCGGGGCCACTTTCAATGCTAATTGCTCTATGAATAAAGAGTCAGATCAAGCAGACTTTAAGGTGGTAAAAAAAACCGATGACACCCATGAAAAAACAGCCTAAAAATTGGCTGGTCTTTTCTGGACTTGCTTTTCAAATTGGTATAGTAATGTACTTAACGGTTTTTTTAGGAGGTTGGATACAAGAAAAATGGGAAATTACTTATAACTGGCCAACCCTGGTCACCTCCTCCATAGGACTTATTTTGGTATTGCTAGTCATAATAAAGCAGGGCAATAGAGGTTGATTCTGTGATTGCATTACTACTAAGATTTTGCTCAAGGCTTCTTTTATTGATCATTTGCCTGTTTTTGCTTCATACTTTAGTAGCAGACCGATTGGGATTATCAGTTCAAGGCAACATTTTAAAGGTTTGTTATCTC
>TARA_B100000963_G_scaffold155233_1_pt1 | contig 48372 bp, 67 predicted proteins | sample TARA_B100000963 | Tara Oceans TARA_B100000963 (sample SAMEA2622097) | marine metagenome | biome: marine biome (ENVO:00000447); feature: surface water layer (ENVO:00002042); material: "saline water (ENVO:00002010), including plankton (ENVO:xxxxxxxx)" | depth 5 m | reverse complement strand
TTTTTTTATTTTTTTTATTTTTTCTTTTTTTATATCTATTATTTGATTTTCTGACCATTAATTATATAAAACATATAGATTTTTTTTGTTATCATATAAAATAATATTAAAAATATAAATATAATATTATTTAATTGGTAAAATGTCTAGAGACATTATGAAAAAGATATATATATATAGAGATTCTCATTTACCCGATAGAGGATGGTTGCAATCATGTTATAATTGCTGTCAAATTACCAACCATACTATTAATTTTAAAACAATAAAAAAATGTAATACTCACTGGGAATTTAACGCATATGTCTGTAAACCATGTCAAAGATATCTATATGATAGAAAAAATTTAAAAGACTACATATCATTTACAAAAGAATGCAACTTATACATTAAAAATCATTATCAATATCTATTTACCAGTTGAACCAAAACCTCCTTCACCTCGTTCTGTTGAAGGTAATTCATCCACAATATTAACATAAAATCCTTTTAAATCTGCTGTACAAATTTGAAAATATCTTTGATGTGGTACAATTTTATTTCTATCTTCTTTTGGTAAAGTACCTAATTCATTATTATTATCAATAAGTGCTCCTAAATTACCTCTATATCCAGTATCAATAATTCCTGTACAATTAGCTAGGCGAAAAGATTTCTTATAAATACTGCTTCTTGGATGAAGTTTATATGGTAATGGTACAACATTTTTATTATTTAAATACATTTGTAAATTTCTCATTACATATTCCCAAGTACTATCATGCAATACAGAGTGATGGAATTCATACATTGCTCCTTGTAATCCTAATCCCAATTTATAAGTTTGCATATGTTGCAAATTTTGCATTGCTTCGGGCATATGTGGTTGAAATAAATCAAAACCCGAATCATAATAAGGATTGTCCTTCATCATTTTATTATGTTTTTCTACAGCCATTTTATATAAGTTTATTCTTTCTTTAAACATTGTTTCGTCTTCATTTGGTTGTTTAACTATTTTAATAAATAGCCATCTTTTCATCATATTTAATACTATTATATTTTTCTTTTTATATTTTTATTAATAAAAATATAAAAATAAAAATTTATCAATTTAACCTGTAGTTCTACATCTACTTTTCATAATTGGTTTTGGATTTGCACTAGCACATGTAGATATTGCTGCCTTTTTCTTTTCTATTTGTTGAGCTGCTGTTCTTGCTACAGGAGGAGGTTTAGTTACAATACATTTTTTAAGACGGTTAATATTAGAATTTAAACTTTTCCCACTTGACCCAGTTGATGAAGTTGAACAATTAATATTACTTGATTGTTTTTCCGTAACTGTATTATTTGCTGTGTAAATATGGTCACCTTTTTTCTCATCAACATATTGGTTTGCTACTGTATCTGGCATTTTTTTATAAACTTTACAACCACATTTTGTTGTTGTTAATTGTTTATTTCTAATACCATATCCCGTTTGTACAATAGGTGCTGTTTGGTTTGAAAAACGACATCCACTTTTAACCCTACCAGTATTTGTTCTAGATAATGAAAAGGGGTTTAAAGAATTATAATACCTTGTGTTCTCACGTATTTTTGCTTTCTTTGCTAGAATATATATAGACATTGATATATATATATATTATATAAATTATGAGCAACTAAATTAATAATGAAAATCTCTCTGTTGGATTTTTTTTTAAACATCTTTTAATTGTCCAAAACATTTTACTATTTTTTATTTTATTTTCTATATCATCTTCCTTATTAATACTAGTATTAATAGCTGTGTCTTGATAACTTTTCAAACAATATCTCAATACTGTACCTAAACTCCAAATACTACACTTATTATTTATTATAGTTGGTATTTTTTTTATTTTATTTAATTCCGGTGCGGTATAAACACTATCTTTTATTGTTTTTTTCAATATTAACTTATCTTTAAAATCTATATTTGTTAAATTTTCATTATTCATTAAAACAAAATATTTCTCATTTTGACTATACAATACAAAAATATCTTTTGGAGTGAATTTTATTACACCTACATTGTTGATATTTAAGTTAGACAACTGTAAATTTATATTTGAATATAAATTTTCTAAAGTTGTATAGTCTATTTTGTTGTTCTTTAAATAATCTGGTAAGTTTTCTATTTTATCAACTAATAATTGTATATTTATTTCTTTATTTTCACTATTAAATTTATATTTATCTAAAAAATCTTTTGCAGTAAATAAAAATGAATTAATAAAAATATTATTTAATTCATTATTTTTCAATATTAAAAAGTATTTATTTTTTATTTTTTCTATTTTCATTGACATTGTTTTATACATAATTATATTTAAGTTATATAATTTATTTCATTTTAAATTGAATTAAATAAATAATAGAATTATATAAATAATTACATTATGTCTAAATTGCAAAAACCTTTTATCAAATGGGTTGGTGGTAAATCACAATTACTTGATTTAATACTCAAAAAATTTCCTAAAAAAATAAACAACTATCATGAAATCTTTTTGGGTGGAGGAAGTGTATTATTTGGACTTTTATATTTAAAATCTATGAATCAAATAGAAATTACAGGTAGTATTTATGTATATGATATTAATCCACGTTTGATTCATCTTTATAACAATATAAAAAATAATAAAGCCAAATTATATTTACAAATTTATAAGTATTTTTATACATATGATAAAAAGTTAAATGCTGATGATAAAGAAAAATATTATTATGAATGTAGAGACGAATTTAATAGTTTAGATTTAAATAGAATAGAAAGTAGTGCTTTATTTATATTTTTAAATAAAACAGGTTTTAGAGGTGTTTATAGAGAAAATAGTAAAGGTAAATTTAATGTACCATATGGTCATTATAAAACTACACCAAAATTTATGTCTAAAGACGATTTTTATAAGTTAAGTGACTTGTTGCAAGACGTTAGCTTTGAATGCAAACCATTTCAAGAATCATTGAAAAATATTTCAGATGGTGATTTTATTTATTTGGACCCTCCTTATGCACCTGAAAAAAATACATCATTTACTAAATACAATAAAGCTGGTTTTACAATAAACGATAATTATGAATTATTTAATACTATAAAAAAAATGAATAATATTAAATTTATGATGTGTAATGCTAATGTTGAAATTGTTCAACAATCATTTGAAAATTATACCAAAGAAGAAGTAACAGCTAGAAGAGCTATACACCGAAAAAATCCTGGAAAAACAACTACAGAATTAATTATACAAAACTATTAATGATTTACAGTTTACTAACGTTTCTTTCTTTTAAAAATTTATATCTATATACTGTACATAATATACCCTTTTTCATAGTTTTTTTGAATACATCTTTCATTTTTAAATGAATTCCAGACATATCCTCATGTACTTTAAATGTTAGTGCATAATAGTTATTTTTTTTTGCGTTAAATACAGTCATAAAAACCCATGCATATCCTGAATATAAAGAATTGTGTATGCAAACTATTTGCGCTTTCGCACTTTCACCAATGTTATTTTTCAAACTAGATAAGAAATTGTATTCATTTACACTTCTTGGAATACTGTTGTAATTTTTAAATCCCATATCGTTCAAATGTGTTCCAAAATTAGTGTATGGCATAATGACAAAACCTTCATGTTTTTGTTCTTCTAGATTCCTACAATAGTTGTTGTCTTCGTTGAAATTTTCAACTAGTGGGAAATCGAAAAGTTGTTCCATTATTAGACTGTCTAGAAAATATTATATCAAGAAAGGGTGTATTATGCGCAAATGTTAATATAGTTTATATATGCTATAAAAAAATCAATTTAAAATTTTTTTTTGCTTGGTATCCACATTATATCCATATAAATAACCACATATTATAGCAATAGATATCACAACATTAAATTGTTCATTAAGTGCTTTTCTTGTTTCTTTACACTTTTGTAATTGCAACTTTTTTAATACATATTCTGTCAAATACCCGCCTACTGGGATACTTATACAAGCTGAAATACTAGCATAATAAAAACCATTATAACACTTTTGATTCATGTTTGATAAGAAAGTAGAAATGCTCATTATATATATAAAAGTATTAACTATTATTTATATAATTTTTGTAAAGTAATAAAAAAAGTGTGGCATTACTGGGGATCGAACCCAGATTACTGGTTTCAAAGACCAGCGTCCTAACCATTAGACGATAACGCCAAGAAAAAACCGTGCTCCCCGGTACCAGTAGGTGGATTCGAACCACCGCCGTTATCCGTTTTAACTAGTATTAATTAGGATACTCTTAGACCCTTCCTCGAGCATACTGGCTTAACCGTGCTCCCCAAATCTATTATATCAATTCAATCATCTACCATCTCATAATTGCCCTTTATTAATAAAATAGATTTCCGTGCTCCCCTAGAGAATAACTTCTCCAAAAATTGCACCTCCATTCGCAATTACCAGTCGTAGCCCTCCCTTTCTACTAACTACGTCCTACTATAAGCCCCTCCATGCGCTCATAGTCGTCAAAGCCCACCCTATATTTGCTTCGCCCGGGATTTATTTGCAAACCCACCCCCCCTCCGATTTATCTACGCTATAACCCAGGTCCCCGTATGAAGGGGTCCCAGTTTATTACGCCTTTACCATATCGTCCATACGTTAGTATCTAGATGTTAGTTTGCGATTATTACCTCCTTTCGATCGGTAGTTAATAATCCGTGGTTATTTAGGCTGGTTACACGATCCAGTCTATCTGATGTGAGAATCGAACTCACTTCTCCCGCCCGTAAAAGCAGGTGCTTCACCCTAAAGCTTATCAGATTGTTCTCGATAAGGGGGTCGAACCCTTGACCTTCGGCTCATAAGACCGATGCTCTACCAACTGAGCTAACCGAGATGTAATACCAAACATTGCCTACAGGAGGATTCGAACCACCGAATTCTGGGTAATGCGCACTCCCCAGACCCTTTAGACCACTCAGGCATGTAGGCGTTTCCGTACTCCCCAAAATCTATTATATCAATTCAATCATCTACCACCTCAAAATTGCCTGTTATCAATAAGATAGATTTCCGTACTCCCCGTGTAAATCTTGTATCGGCTACCTTTTACTATCACCTACATCTTTTACTGTTGCGTAGTAATTAAGCCGCGCCCAGCTTTCCCAATCCGGGAATCGAACCCGGTCCTCCCCGGTGAAAGCGGGGTATCCTAACCATGTAGACTAATTGGGATGGTGGCTAGAGTGGGATTTGAACCCACGAAGCATTACGCAACAGAACTTGAGTCTGCCCCCTTTGACCGCTCGGGAATCTAGCCTTGGTGCAATTAAGCACACTTTTTATTTGTTTTTTTACATTTTATGATTTTTACTGTTTGAAATTACTGGAGGTCGATGGTGATGTCAGCACTCGCTTCCGCCTCATCCTTGTCGCTGGGACGCTTGGCCTTGCTAACCGAAATCCACCAAAAGTGCTCCTGCTCTCGGTCGTTGAAAACCTTGAAACGCTCACCAGCTGCCATGCGCTCCAAAATATCTCGCTCGAGATTTCCCTTACCGAATCGACCATCGGCGAAATGCACGAAAAACGTCTTGTTTCCATCCCGGCGGAAAATGTGATCAATCCGCTCAATGAAACCCAAGTTAACGCGGCGAATCTCACCATCTACCTCGAAATAAGGGTTGCGCATCACCGCGAACACCTTCTGCGGGCGGACTCGCTTGTGGACGTAGGGCATCGCAAGAGACACAGCTCCATCAGGATTGCTGTTCTCCCATGTGTAATCATGGAACTCTCGCTTGCCACCGCTCGCCTGGTTTGGCTTCCACTGAAAACTCTCGCGCTCCTTACTCTCTCCAGCAGAAGTTTCAGTGTTAATCTCAACGGTAGTTGACGTCTCCATCTCCTTGTTGATAACAGAATCAGTCGAAACAACAGCAGCCATTGTAAATGTAATATGTAGTTTTGGTGAACAGTTGGTTTGTATGCGTTTGTAACTGTTCGGGAATGACTGTAATGTTGTCTACAAAAAAAAAATCAATTTTAAAATCTTTACTTTATGTTTGTATAATTTATTAGTTTGGTACGTCTTCTATGATTGTTTCTTCGATACTTTTATCTTTTTCTTCTTGTACAATCTCCATATTATCAATGGATTTATCTTTAAATTCTTTCATAAGTTCTCTTTTTGCATCTTGCACAGCCATACAATACTCATCCAAAGTTGTTGTGCCATTTTCCAATTTACATATATATCTGAACACTTTTACTGGTTTTGTTTGTCCAATTCTGTGTGCTCTAGCTACTGCCTGATCCTCTACCGCTGGATTCCAATGTGGACTAGTAAATATAACCGTTGAGAATTGCTGTAAGTTTAAACCTTCACAACAGCTTTGTATCTGTACTAGAAGCGCATCTGGCTCCATTTTCGGTATTTCACGCCTGTCTTTTGGCTTTGTTTTCCCGTTCAATACTTTTACATCCAAATTATTTCCTCTCAAAATAGACGACAATAACTCCATTTCTTCCACATAATGACAAAACACCAACACTTTATTCCCTTCCTTTTTTTCTTCTTGGATTTTTTGAGCTATTTTAGTTATTTTTGTATGAGAATTTACGTGTAGCCTATTTATGTTGTGTGGTATAATCCCTTTTGTGTGCCAATCATCTAAGCAACTTTTAATAATTCCTGGGTATACACACGCCTGTCTCGCTCTCGTCAAAATAGGGAGCGGAGAATCCGTATTCAGGTAAGTCAAAATGAGATTTTCCACATTATTTTTGTCAACAACCACGTTTGTGAAATTTAGTAGGGAATGAATATAAGACAAAATAATTTTTTCCTGCGGAGTATCGTATGTTGTAATGTTGATTGTTTCAATAGTCAATTCCGGAAGTTTCAAACCTATGCTTTTTTTTGTACGCAGTTTTACATATGGGGTAAGAAATTTAATTTTGTCTTCAGTCTTTTCTATCGCCTCAAACTCTTCGTAAATACCCATAATTTGCATCTGGCAATAAAGGTCGTTGTTTTTATTTTGTATAGGCGTCCCCGTCAACAACCATTTGATTTCAGCCTTTATCTTTTTTGACCCCAAATGCTTATTTGACTTACCATTACGCATGTGGTGTGCCTCATCAAATACAACACGGCTCCATTCGATGTCCCATAATATACTGTGCCACTTTTTTGCATGTTTGTTTTTTTTCTTTTTGCTCCTTGTACTGATCATTGAATATGTAGTAATCACAATAGGTTGGTCCTCCAATTTCATAATGAGATTTTTTTTCGTCACTTTTGCCAAATAACCATGGAACTTATACGGTTCTACACCTAACCACTCATATACTTTTTCACACCACTGATTCAATAGAGCTGGTGGTACAACAACCAAAGTTGTCATACCGCGGCGGTGATTTGCCACTATAGTTCCTAGAATCACGGTCGTTTTCCCTAGACCCATCTCATCACAAATAAGACCACATTTTTTCTGTTCAATGTATGACTTTGTTTCTTTGTCGAAAAATACACCCTTTTCTTTCTCAATGGCCCATCGCATACCAGATACTTGATGCTGTTTTTCACTCACAGGTATATTTTCATTACTAAACCACACGCGTCTCACGCGTTCAATAGCTGAATCAACTTCTGTAGAAATATCACGATGAATATTAAAAGACATGTTTTTTTGTAAAGTAACTTTTCCGAATAAGTCACTTTGTTGATGAATTGGTAGTAAAAAATCTACACAAAAAAAAATCAATTTTATTAATTACTTTTAAATAGTACGATTACTCTACACTACGTAGTATATTTTGGACTGCATATCCATTACTGTGGTTGGGGCGTCTTTTAGGTAGGTCCTTTTTTAGATATTCAGTCCAGTCTTTTACATTGTATTTACCACCATTTGCTATTGTTCTTGATAATTGCCCAACATCATACTGCCTGTCGATGCCCGCTTTACTCATTTTCTTTTCATGTTTTTCTACAAGCTTACATATCTTTAGTTGTCTTTTACGTTTTGCGAAACAACTATTCCAGTCAGCCAGTGTTGCATTAAGAGATGGTATATCTTCTATAGGTGTTGTATTTCGACACATTTTTTGAATTGTGTTATCTATTGATGATATTTCCGATTTTACCCGCTTTTTCTTTTCAGTATTTTGTGCTTTTCCCCCCTTTTTTTTATTGTTCGTTTTTGATTCTCCTCTCATTGATGTTGAGGCCATGCCCTCCGCAATCATTCTAGTATAACTAGTAGACAATTCCTGTAGCTTACTAAATAGTAATGTATCAGCCTGTCGCTTTTGCTCAGGAGTCATGTGTTGACGGAGGGAATCTATTTTTACTTGTTCTACTTTACACAAAACCTCAATAGATGTAATTTTGGACATTACTAGTGAATTATATTAAAGGATTTGATATTTTGCTATAGTTTTTGTTGTTTGGAGTGTAATATTTACTTAAATTTTTAAAAGTATTTCAATTTTCAGTTTTTTTGCCTTGTCATACAACCTAAATTATCGGGGTGCGCCTTGTTATACAACTTAACATATTTGCTGCCTTGTTATACAACCCAAAGAACCTCCATTGAAATTGATAATTTTTTTTCTGCATGGGTAAATAGCATACCCAGCAAATACACACTCTTACACGAACACTTATTTGCTACTTACTACCTACTAACTGCTAACTGCTCAAGTATGTCTCACCGTTCCTACCAGTCCCGCGTTTTCCGTGCTACGCTGTGCATTGCTCCGAAACACATCGGGTTTCTCATCGGTCCTCGCGGGAGTGTTATCAAGGGACTCCAGAACAAGTACGGCATCCGCTCGAAGATCCTACAGAAGGAGTGCGAGTACAAACTCAGTGGTCCCCAGGAAGGTGTCAACAGCGCCATCGCGGAGATCCGCCGCCACATCCAGTGGATTAACAGTCTCGAGAAGCCCAAAAAGAGCAAGCTCCAGAAGGTCTCGACTGTTGTTGATGAGGACGGATGGTCTACCGTAACGCTCCGGTCTACCACGAAAAAGCCTGTCAAGACAACCCCGTACATGGCTGTCACCGCGGGTCGTTTTGAGGCACTAGACGATAGCGACGAGGAACTCGAGTCCACTCCCGCCCAAAAGCCTAGGGTAACATTCGCCCACGACGCGACTGGACAGGATGAGATTCGTGAGTTCGACAAGAACGAGCCTCCCATTTGCGTTTCCTCTGGTTCAGAAGCCGAGCCGAGCGACGAGGATGATGCTTACATGGCACAGAAGACTTCCGCAAACGCGTGGCGTCCCTCTCGCCACAGGTCTAACGGTATTCAGATGATGCGCGATATTGCTCGCGAAAATGATTCTGCCAAAAAGGCAGAACTCAAAGCCGAGTACCGCAGGCAAAAAAACGCAGCCCCCCAGTCATGGGCTGACATCTGCGACGAACACGACCGCTCTGGTTGCTGGGGGAGCGACTCCGACAGCGACGATGATTCGGAGTGATTCTCCAAAACCACTCCAAACATATAACTATATAGCATAAAAATCAAAAAATACAAAAATCCAAAAAAATGCACACTGTACATAACACACCTTTTTTTATTCAAAGAGAAATTACATTAAAGATAATTAAATTGATTTTTTTTTTCATAGTTATAGTTTTAACTATAAAAGCGAGACCACATACATACCGTTTAACTCTCGCAAAATACAATTATTATGTCTACTCGTCCTACCATAGATGAATGCCAGCAAATCTTCTGGACTATTGTGGGAATACGCTACTTTTGTCCCTTAAGCCGAGATAAGGGTGTAGAGGGAAAACTACTGGAAAGAAAACTGGGAATACCAACATCTAGCGCCTGTCTAGACTGTAGCGATGGAGAAATTAAAGTTGTCCCATTCAAAAGGCTTACTCGAAACAGTCTCTATGGGGCAGCGGGGGATTTTGTTCCCAAAGAAACAGTTGCAATCACCATGGCAAATATTGAAAATGTTCTACAAACTCCATATGAAGATTCAAGATTGTGTCGAAAAATAAACAATGTGCTTTTTATAAGCTATTGGCGTGACCCAGCAGACCCAGACTACATCACCTTCATGAACTGTGTCCATTTCAACTCTGATTTTAAGGTACAAAGACATACCATCCAAGCTGACTATGAAACAATTCAATCTCACATCGCAGAAAATGGCTCTATTTCAGGAAAAATCGGTAAAATGATCCAAATGAGAACTAAAGGTGCTGGTGGAGATGCCCCAAAAACGCGAGCATTCTATTTCAAGAAGCCTTTCCTCAAAGAAATTGGCATATTTTATGCTGGACCACCCACCGTAAGTGAAACAAAAGAACCAGAACAGTAAATATAACCGTACCCGTACTATTACAAAATACTTTATATATTTTTTTATTCAAGTCAAAGTAATTTAAATTGATTTTTTTTTCTAGTACAGGTTACTATGGTAACACACCTATAAGTTTCAAAACTTACATACTACAACCCTACAATTATGTACACAACTTCCAACGCTACCCGTGAATTTGCTCTCAAGGCTGCTGCTGCCGCGGATCGGGTTATGGAACGCTACGCATGCTGTAAGAGTCAGTTCAAGTTCAAGTGCTTCTCGTGTGGAGAGTTCATCAACCGCGGGGACGAGATCACGCGCTGTAACAGATCACCTACTGGGATGACTCTCCGATACAGGGGCGCCGACAACCAAAATGGTCTTACTATGGCGGAGACCACCTTTTACCAGGCGACCACTGGTAACAACATGTGGGTTCACATCGGCTGTATCCCGTGTTATTGGGACTCTCTACCCCCAACCACCAACCCCCGTATTCCCAGCCCGAAACTTCGCCCCATTTGCACGGATTGGGGTGTAAAGGTTTACGGCGAGTGGGAGGATTGGGTGGGGGATGATGAGAACTGGGAACTCATGGGTCTGCCCTACTTTCGTATGGTAAAAGGATATCCAGAGGAGAAGTTCATGAGAGACCGCATCGTCCGCGCGGTCACGCGATTTCAGGCTCTATGGCGTGGATACATCTACAAAAAGGCGTATCCAATTGCCCGCCTCCAGGCGATAGCAACACAGGTAATCAATGAAGCTGCGCGTGCTGTGTTGTCTACCCGGGAAGTCAGGACTTACAGCGGGTACATCAGGAGCTACGAGGCCGATATATTGCGAGAGAAGCGCCAACGGGAAGCCGATGTCTATGGGAACAACTTTTATCGCGAAAACAGAGGGAGGGAAGGTAGCAATACAGCAATTCTCTTCGACCGCGCAAAGAAAAATGAGGCAATTTTCAGTTGTGAAATTGTGAAAATTACGGGCGAGCCCAATGGTGTTCATGTTTATGTCAGATTTCACTACGACCAAGAACGGAGAAAATATCACTGGAGAAAGTTCCAGCTACTGGAGATGGAATGTCGAGATTTCATGACAAAAATGGACATAAGTTTGTTCGCTTTTGAAGGTAAGATATCCACCCATCGCCGCCGCCGTCATAACGGAAACATAAACTAATAAATAAAAATAAAAAAAGAAAAAAAACCAAAAAAAAAACCAAAAAAACCAAAAAAACCAAAAAATAAAAAAATTCAAAAAATAACTTTTTTATTTTTACTATTTAAAACGATGTTTTGATTTTCTTTTCTTTCTTCTTTTCTTTTTTTTTCTCTTTTTCTTTGTTTTTTTTTTACCTCCTAAAAATCCGATTAAAGGTGTTGCCATTTTTCTAAATAATTTTTTTGCTACATTGCGTTTTATAGGTCTTCGTGGTTGGAGTGTACTTACTTGTTTAGAACCTAATGGATTTAATTTTGGTAAAATTTCCCGCATAAAACGTTGATTATCATGAAAAATTTCAACAAGAAATCCCTGACAATTTGTACTATCAGTACAATTTCTACCTAAAACTCTTTGTAGTTTATATGTTAAATTTGATGGTATGATTTCTCTTTTGCCCTCTTCTAAACTAAAAGTACTTTCTTCTACAGTTTCTTCAGTACAGGTATATTTATTTAGTCTCTGCGCTTGCTCTGCTGATATAATGATTGGTTCATTATTTACATTTAATATTGTACAGGTTTCAGGATGTTCTATGCAATATTGCACACTATCATCTGGTATTTTAATAGCACCATCTACAGGTCTAAATAATCCTGTTCCTATTTGTCTTGGATAAAAACCTAGTGTTCTTTGATGCTGTTGCGATGTTCCAGGATGTAAAGTTGCAAGCATTCCTAAATGAATCCCTTCTGACATTGTTGTAAAACGTGCTAGATTTCTGTGTGTAAAATAAAACATCGCTAAATCTCCCTCATTAAAACAAATTTTTCCAGATGTTTTAGATTCTTCCTGTGTTCCTGGTACTGATGATTGTCTTAATACACTTCTTACGATGCGGGGCATGCGGCTAGACCTTCCTCTTTTTTTTGATTTTTTTTTTTTGCTTTTTTTTGGCTTTCTTGTTACTTTTCTTGATGATTTAGACGACATATATATATAATTTATATTTATGTTAAATTGAATTTTATTTTTGAATATTAAATATTCAGTAATTTATTAAATTTTACAATATGCCGAAAATTGCTTGGGCAAAACATGTTTTTAACGCATACAATTGTGTTGAGGAACATGATAAAGTGTTTAGTGAACAAGGTGTACTCGCTGGTACAGCAACCACTTGGAAGACTAGAGCTACCCAAAAATCACCAGGAAGTGTTCAACTCAATACTGGGATTTGGATTTCAGGCGACTTGGAAAAAACGATGAATGGATGGAAACTAACAAAAAATTGTTCTATTTCTTGAGTTATTGTGATTTGTTATTAAAATTGATTTTTTTTAATCCTTAAATGCTAGTGTGTATCAAAATAACCACTTACTAACTTTACACTGAAAATGTCCGCTATCTGTGCTGCTGAATCCAAGTCTGTTGAACACACTGTTGTGGCGACCAAAGATTTGACATCTACTTTTGGTCACGAGGATGGTTATTACTACGTTAACTCGGAAAGTGGTCTACTCAAAGTTACTGGTGTTGCTTGGTTGACTAGACGTGGAACAATGTCAGGATTTTGCATTGAGAATCGTGTTGCGTTGACAAAAGCTGAACAAAAAGAAATTGGTGATAGTCAGCCTTTCATGCTACCTGAAAACACTTACGATTTTCAAGGTTTTACAATTAATGATAAGGTATTGGCTAAAAAATATATGGACAAGATGAAAGCCAAGGGGAAAAGCATTCTATTTAATAATCCTAATACACTTTCTAGTTTAACTGAAATTGAACAGGTTATTGATGATGCAAAAGAAAGACAAAAGCGATTTGAAGATCGACATTTTCCAATGGCTGTTTTGAGGGAAGCTGTGAAAAAAGATGAGACGCCACAAGAAGCACTGGTGAGGGGTCTTCGGGAAGAATGCAAGGTAAAATTTGTTAAAGGTGATTCAATTCCAGAACACGCGTTTGTATATGAACGTCGGAAGAATACGTGCCTTCTTGTGTATTTTATCGACTGTAGTTTACTTGAAACAGATTGTGATGCTGAATTGAAAGCCGGGTGTTGTAACTATTTCTGTGCCAAGTCTTTGGATGAACTTATTGATAATGACTATATGGAGACAATTGACCACCGGATTTTAGAGAATGAAGAGATTGATAGTCGTTTAGAGGAGTTTGAAAAGAAATTTGGAGAAGAAGGTTTGGGTTGTGATTTAAGATATTGGGGTGGATTGGAAATGTGGCGAGAATGTAAGAAACATTTCTAGCTAAATTCTTAATAGTTTTATAACAAATAATTTGTATTGTGGGTTAGACATTACAAATTATTTTTTTTTAGTTAAATGAAAATATTCGTTGAATTATCACATCTATTATAAAGAGTTGGTGCATATATACCTTGACTAATAAATAAAGATGTAGTTAGCGCTACAATAACACAAGTTACCAACCAACCTACTGCTGTTTTAAAAAATACCTTACAATTAATACCTGAACATTTATTATAATCTTCTAGCATACCAGTACCAATAGTTGCGCCTACTTGGCAATGAGTAGTTGATAATGGAATTTTTAACCTACTTCCTGTTATAATTACTAGTGCTGAACTTAATTCAATGGCAACTCCTCTTGAGGGAGTAATTTTTACTAATTTTTCACCAATTGCATACGTAATTTTTTTGCCATATACTAGTAATCCTGCTGCAATTCCAACACCCCCTAATCCTAAAATCCAATATGCGTGTTCACCCATACTCATTTTCTTATCCATTTCACCATTTGATAGATAAATAACATAAATTGCCGCAAAAGGACCTATTGCATTTGCTACATCATTCGCACCATGACTAAATGCATCACATATTGCTGTAAATATTTGTAAATACTTAAATACTTCTTCAGTTTTTGTATCAAATTTTTCTGCATTTTTATGAATACTAATCACTTTATCTAATTCTTTTTGGTTTTTAATATTAAATTCATGTCTTTTAGTTACAATTTCATCACTCATTGTATTATTTAATTCTACAACAATACTATCATCATTTTTACTACTATCACTACTAGTAGTAGTTGAACCTTCATTTTCTAATGTAAATTTTTTTGAAACATAATTTTTTAATCTTGGCACTAATGGTAATGTTATTAATGCTGATATTGCACCTATTCCAAAAGCACTACCAAATGCAACATCTAATGGTGTTTTATCTAATCCTAATCCTTTTGCTCCTTTATAAATAATAAAAAATGCATTGATTGTAAGAGTAGAACCAATCAAAATAGGATAAACTATATTTAATCTATTAGAATTAAAGCTTTTTCTCAAAACGCATCTTCGTACAGAACCAAAAATAAAAGCTGCTATGATACCCGAAAATAATGGAGAAATAAACCAAGATAATACGATTCCACTTACACCACCCATATAAGGAAAAGTGTCTACAGGTTTATACCATATGACACAATCTGCCCCTTTTAAAGTCATTGCCATTCCAATCATTCCACCTACACAACTATGAGTTGTTGATACAGGCATTTCTAAATAACTTGCTAGGAACAACCAAACACCTACTGAAAATATAACCCACATACATCCATATATTAACATTTCAGGTTCTCCTTCAAAACATTTATAATCTGCTATACCCTTTCTAATTGTTTCAGTTACATGATTACCCATTAATATTGCACCAGATGTTTCAAATATAGCTGCTAGAACAACAGCTTGTTTAATAGTTAAAGCTTTAGAACCCACAGAGGTTGCAAAAGCATTGGCTGCATCATTAGCACCAATTCCACAAGAAGCAAAAAAAGCAAAAGCACCACCTACAACAACAATCCAAAAATACATTTATATATGACAATTTTATGATAAAATATTTAAATATGTTTATTAAATATTTTATATATATTTTACTTTTTTTTCCAACAGTAAATATATTCCGCACCACGACGACTTGTTTTTTCAATATTACTTCCAATTCTTTTTGCTATAACATAATAATCTTTATTATCTGCCTTTTTCCAAAGTTTTCTTATTTTTGTATACATGTTATCTGGTATGTTTAAACATAAATGCTTATTTTTTGGTAAGTGTTTGTAAGCATTTTTTAGTGTTGGAATCATAAAATTATTGTAAAACCCTTTTGCTGTATCTTTATTAATTTTTGTTGATGAAGATGGTTGTTTAAATTTTTCAGTTTTTTCATAATTTGTCATATTTTCATAAACTTCTAGATATTCATATGGTGGTGAAGTAAATACAAAATCATATTTTGGTAGTTTTTTGAAATTTACTTTTTCAGCTTCTTTATAAATCATTTTAATTTTACTTTTTGTATATGGTTTTATAGCTTCTATTATTTTGTCGTATCCAGGTTTTAATGCTTTATTAGCATCGATTCCTATGTAATCAATATCTAACGCAGCTGCTGCGATCATTCTAGCACCCCAACCAGCCGTGAAATCTAAAATTCTTTTAGAATCGTATTTTTTATACATTAATGCCGCGGCGGCTGGTCGCATAGTATTAATTGTGGCCCACTGCATAGATATAGCTCTTTGTAGTGAAGTTGTGACACCAGGGTTTACGTTTTTTGTATCAATATCATATTGTTGTAACCTTTTAGCAAATTTTATCATTTTTTCTCTTGATTTTTTATTTTTCCATCTTTCTAAATTTGAACGCCCTCTATATTTTGTTTTTACGCGAAGCCTTTCTGTTCCATAATTAACTGTTACGATTCCAACTAAAGATTTTGGTGATAAATCTCTCTCCAATGCTTTTCTTAATCTCAAAAAATGAAATATTGCTTCTTTTTTTGAATGATTTCTATAAGGATAATTGGTATCTGAATATTTTCGTTTATCATTTACAATTCTTATTTTCTTTCTTTTATTTTCTTCTTCTTGAAAAGACCTTAATACTGTATCTGATACCTTTTTTTTAAAATCTATTTTCATGTTTCTTTTTATGGTTTTTCTTTTTTTCGTTTTTTTTATTTTTCTTTTAGTTTTAACCATGTTTACTAATATATACTGTTATATTTTTTTTATAAAATAAAATATTATATGACAAATAAATCAAATAACAATAATGATAGCATTAAAATCAAAAGTATTATGAAACAATTAAAATATAATTCTTTTTATTATCTTTTTTTGGTAGTAACATTTTTAACATCTATCCCAACACCTGCTTTAGGTCTTGGAAGTTCTACAGTACCTTTTGGAATAATATGTATATTTTTATCTATACAGATGGTTTTAGGTTTTAAACAAATTTATTTACCTGAATTTTTGTTAAATATTAAAATAAAAAAATCTGTTATTCATAAAATAAAATCATACCTAAAAAAAATGAAAAAAATAAATAAAGTTGAAGAAAATTTTTTTGATTCAAAAATAATAAATACAATTTCAGGAATAATCATATTATTCAACGGAATTTTAATGTCTATTCCAATTGTTTTCACTAATTGGCATCCTTCAATAAGTACCAGTATTATTTCATTAGCTCATATAATAAAAAATAAAAAGTTATTAATATTATTTTACTTTTTGAGTATTTTTATGTTTGTAGGTTATACCATATTTTTTTACTTTATTTATAAATCCGTTAAAAATATTTCTAATATAAAAAAATTTTCTGATATTTTTAAAATTGGTAAAAATGGTAAAAATATTGGTTTATTTTATCTTTTGGGATTTTTTTTTATATGCGCGTCCATATTTTTATTTATAGTTACTTTTGGGTTAATTGGGTATTTTTCAAAAAATATTTATGTTAATTTCTTTTTTGGTAAATAAGTTTTCTAGAAAAATAAATATAAAGTTAATGAATATAAACCTATTTTAATAAGTATATTTGAGTGAGAGTCATATATCCTTATTTAAAAAAATATATATCTCGTGTAGCTCAGTTGGTAGAGCATCGGTCTTATGAGCCGAAGGTCTTGGGTTCGATCCCCAACATGAGAATGTGTTTTTTAATTTATAATTAATTATAAATTAGAAAACTTATTATCGTAGTCTTAACACAAGATGGAGTGTTGCTTCTTTTTGAATGTTATAATCACTTAATGTGCGTCCATCTTCAAGTTGTTTTCCTGCGAAAATAAGTCGCTGTTGATCTGGTGGAATTCCTTCCTTATCTTGAATTTTAGTTTTAACATTCTCGATTGTATCACTTGGTTCAACATCGAGAGTAATAGTTTTTCCTGTTAGTGTTTTTACGAAAATCTGCATCTTTTTATAAATATTATTTACAGTAAATTTTTAAGTGTATTTCAATAATATTTTTAAAAAGTTATTTAAATTTTATTTGATAATAAATATATTACATTATTGTAATGGGTGATAAATTAGAATATGATCAAATTAAAGAAGATAATCAAGAAGAATGTGTGATATGTTTTGAAAAATTTAAAAGTTACCAAACAAAGGTTAAATGTTCTTTCTGTAAAAATATTTGCCATTATAAATGTTATAAAAAATTTATTAAAATGAATACAAATTTTAGTTCAAAGTGTATACAATGTTCTACAAGAAGTATATATTTTGAAAAACCAAATTGGTTATGTTTTTATATTTAAATTGATATTTAAAATTTTATATAGATAAATATTATTTATTAAATATGAATATTGCTCGAAAACTACAAAAAAGATTTTTAACTGGTAAACCCATACAAAATATTGAAGAAATTATAAAAAATAGGGACAAATTATGTATTATATGTAAAAAGGTATGTGAAAAAGAAGATATAGTAAAAAAAGGCTTTGGTACATTTTGTAAATGTTGTGGCATTGCTGGATTTGCTATCATGGGCGAATATCCTGTTACAGGAGACTTTAATTACATGCATTATTTTTGGTAAAAAAATGTAACAAAAATATAAAAAAAATTTAAATTGAAATTTTTATTATTATTTTTTAATAAATTATAAAAAAGATTATTAATAAATTGATTTAGAGAGAAAACACATAATTAATATATAGATGTCAAACCCACTTTTTCATAACAATACTGTAAACATTAATGATGTTTGGTTCGAGTCACATGCTGCTATGTTACAGCAAATTTGTGTAGAACTAGGTCACCCAGACAAAATTGATGAGATGAAGGCCAAGTTTCTAGGAACCAAACTAAAGATGAAGGCTTATAAAGACCCCAATAAACCTAAACGAGCAAAATCTGCTTACTTTTATTTCTGTGATGACAAGCGCGCTGGTGTTTTAAAGACTCATAAAAAGAAGGCTGGAAAGAATGGTAAGATTAATATGGGTAATGTTGCAAAAGACCTAGCTGCGTTGTGGAAAAAGCAAGTAAATAAGGATTCTTATCTTGCGTCAGCAAAGAAAGATGCTGAAAGGTATGCTACCCAAATGAGTAATTATAACGCAGAGAACGGAAATTAATTAATTATTATATTATATTTAAATTATATAACATAATATGTTTGACTGGAAATTTTTTTCTATTATTGGTGCTTTACTTGTAACATTTTCTAGAATAGGTAGACGATATTTATTTAATAATTGTAATTATTCTTTAGATAAATCATGGTTTTATATTTCATTAGGTTTTTTTATCGGTGTGTTAATAGAATTAATATATAATTATAATCACAATAAGATTATTCATTTAAAAAAAAAGATTAGTGTTGGTTTTGTTTTTCTTGGTTTAGTAACATATTTGGTTTTTAAAGTATTTAATATTTCTTTATTTAAATCAAAAAATCCTGGTTGGGTTTCTGCAGTTTTTGCTGGATCAGCTACAGCACTAACGTACTTTATAAGTATTTATTTATTTAATCAAAAAATAAATTTTACTAAAATGTTAGGTGTTATACTTACCATTATTGGTGTTTTAATGGTAATTATTTAAATAATTAGGGCCGCTGGGGGAATCGAACCCCCGACCTCTCGCACCCAAAGCGAGAATCATACCACTAGACCAAGCGGCCAAAATATTTTATCTAATTAATTTAAATTACGAATTTACATATTTAATGTATGTAAAAATACCAAAAGTATCGTTCCAATAATCAAAATACTTATAATACAAATCATTTTTCTCTGAACACAATCCATACATTCAACCCAATCTGTATCATTTTTACTATCTTCATCATCTTCTATGATAACAATTATTTCATCGTCTACTATTGATTCTTCATGAAATTTCTCCGTTTTTGAATGACAAGTCATTTTAATATTAAATGGTACTTATAGTTATTTTATTTTAAATTTCAATTTTAATTATATTAAATTTTTTATGGTCGTATTTAAATACAAATTTTTCTATACATTACCCTACTAACGGAAATAATGCTATAAAATCAGGACCTTTTACTGCTGTTATTAAAGTTGCGTGTGAAGCTACTCGAGCTGCATATATCCTTCTTATAACATCTTTACGATATTTTAAAGGTTGTTTTGCTACGTATAAACATCTCGCTGCAAAAAATGAAAAAGGCATTTTATATTTAACTATCATTAAATATTTTTAAGTTTTTATAAAAATATTTAAATATATTTTTAATTATTGGTATATACATGTTAAGTTTAAATAAAAAAGTTTTTAAAAAAATTGTTAAAAATCAATATATTTTAAAAACTATAAAAACAAAATTATTTTGCAACTACTGTGGTGGTAAAGGTTATATTTATATAGAAAAAAATAAGTATAAAATATGTGAACATTGTTCAGGTGTTGGAATTATATCGTATTCTTATTTTTTATAAAAAAAAAATTTTTTCTTTGCCGAATGTGGGACTCGAACCCACGGCCACAAGCTTAAAAGGCTTGCGCTCTACCGACTGAGCTAATTCGGCTTACTTTATACAGACCGCAAAGATTATTTACTTTTGAATTTGGTTTGCTGTACGCGGTCTTAAACAAGCCATACTGACTTGTACTGACTACCGGAATCGAACCAGTATCTTCTACCTTAAGGAGGTAGCTGTTTTTCCATTAAAACTAAATCAGTGTGGTTTATTTATTAACCTGAAATTAATAAATAAATAACGCTCCGGACAGGGATCGAACCTGTGACCTCGCGATTAACAGTCGCACGCTCTAACCAACTGAGCTACCAGAGCTTTAATTAACTTTATCCAAGACTTTTATGGGTTGCGACACCCTTATTTAAATCCGGCGAGAGTGAATCGAACACCCGACCAATTGATCTACAGTCAACCGCTCTACCAACTGAGCTATCACCGGATAAAGTTAATTGTTTCCGTACTCCCAATGTATGCATATTGAACACTTTACTGCCTTGCCAGGCTTGCCCTTGGCAGGACTTGAACCTGCAACCCCCTGCTTAGAAGGCAGATGCGCTAACCATTGCGCCACAAGGGCTTATTTACCGTACTCCCCTTCCGTTCTCCCCATTGCCAGGAGTGGGATTTGAACCCACGAAGCATCCGCAATAGAACTTAAGTCTACCCCCTTTGACCAGACTCGGGAATCCTGGCGTTTATATATTTTTTCTTCTACACGATATATTATATCAATTTCTTTTTAAGCTTATTTTAATCAAATTTTCTTTTTCTATATTACTTTTATTAAAGTAAAATTTATTATTTCAATTTAATTTTCTTTACATATTTTATTATGGGATATCAAACATTTGACCAGTTTACTTACTTACATTTTGCTTCTGGAATAATAGCATATTTTTGGGGATTGCCCATATACTTATGGTTTATTGTACACACTATTTTTGAAATTTTGGAAAATACTAAATTTGGCATAACAATTATTAATAAATATTTCACATTTTGGCCAGGAGGCAAACCAAAAGCTGATAGCTTTATTAATATTGTTGGTGATACTATTGGTGCTATGATTGGATGGATTTCAGCTTATTATTTGGATCATTTGGGTCATACATACGGGTGGTATAATTTGCATATTAAATAAAAATTTAATCTTTAAAATTTTTTTTCTTCTTTTAATTTTTCATATTTAATAAATCTATCTTGTAAATAAAGTCCCAAAAAAAAAATTCCAACACTTCCAGAAATACCTCTCCATAATCTTCTGTTATTTTGATTTCGTAAACAAATTATTTCAGATGACCCCCACACAGCTCCCGCACTACCTAAAACATTAGAAATGAATTTTTGACTAGTTTCTATAACAAAATCTTTATTCATTTTTATTACAAAATATTTTATTTTTTTTTGAAATTTAAACTCTTTATTTAAAACATATCTCCCTATAAAATAATTCATAAATAAACACAGGTATCAAGTAAATAAATGCATTTAAATTCATTATAAACGATAATATAGCCACTATTATAAATAACATTTTATTTAACTGCTTTATTTTTCTTTTACTTATTATTAAATGCTTTTCTTTTACTGAATAAATAAAATTCTCTCTTAATAAAATCCAAGCACCCAATAAATATCCTGCCAAATTTCCCATTGGACACACTTTATTCTCATATATCCCCGTATTTACATTATGTTTAATAAATCTTGGCATATCATGTCTATTCATTAAAGGAGCTTCCCAAATATTATGAAACGAATACTTTGTTTTAAAATAATTCCACATAAATATAACGTAAAAACCTTCTAGTATTGAAATTAAAATTCTATTTCCCTTCAACATATATTTTATCTTTATATTATAATATATAAATGAAATTTACAAAAAAATACTATAATCAACTACTCTTTTTACTTGCTATTTTACTTTTTGGTATCTTATGCTCAAAATTTTTTGTTGTAAGAGAGAATTTAACTAGAAAATCTAATTTAGGATGCAAAAAACAACGAATGCATTGGGGGTGGCCTGGTACCAAACCCCCAGCACCAAGGGTCTATGGTTTCTAAAGAAAATTAAATTGATTTTATCTCTGTATACTAGATTATAATCAATTATAAACAACCCATTGTTAACAAACGCTAGATAAATACATACTAACAAAAAAATGTCTGCTGGAGAAACAAAAGCTCAAACTATTGGACAAAATGTCAAACGTTCTTCCAATAAGCGCAATCCTGTTATGCCACCATATATTATTGCTGGATTCACGGGAGACAGGTCTGGTTCTATGGGTTCTATCGACAGAGCTGCTGCTAAAGGACTATACAATTGGCTAGAAGAGACATGCGAAAATGCAGTCAAAAATTCTCAACAAGGAAAAATTTTCGTGACAACATTTGATAATAATTCCGAAAAAATGATTGAGGGAGAAGATATTAATGATGTCCATAAAAAGATTGTGAACAACGATATTAATTGTGATTTTTGTTTTGAGTATATGAAAGCTCGAGGAAGCACTCGTTTGTATGACACTGCAATTGACGACCTAGAAAGAATTGTACAAGCAAGAGATTCATTGTTTGAAAGTCTCCCAGCAAACATTCGAAATCTAAATCCTGATATCGCTATGGTTTGGGCATGCTGTACAGATGGATTTGATAACCAATCATTTAGTACCAGAACACAAATGAGAGAAAAGATTCTATGGGCAAGAAAAAAGGGAGTAAAGTGCTTTTTCCTAGCAGCAAATCAGGAAGCCCAGATTATTGGTGAAGAATATGGTTTTGACCCTGATACATCGCTCACTTTTGGTGCCGACGTAGAGCATGTTGATATTGCTATGCGAAGTGTAACCCAATGCATGCGTGAAGCATCTTCTGGAAATGATAACTATGTATTCACACAAATGATGCGTCAATCTTCTGGGCCTGCCTCATTCACACCATCATGTTCTCCAAGTAGTCCTCCTTATTTTCAAACTGCCATGTTGCGACAACCTGCTGTTTCTCCTCCTGATTTTAATTTAATGCCTACTGTTTCTGCTACTCCCATTAATTCAAGTGCTGCTGCCTCTGCTATTTTCCCAGCTGACAGTAATATTACACCAAGTTTTATCGGAGAAATTGGTAGGAGTTAAATATTTTATAGATAATTTAAATTGATTTTATTATTATAAATAATTTTTTTATCAATTGTATGGCTAGCCCAGAAGACTATTATCACACTATGGCTATGTTTGATGGACCCTGGTATGAATGTGATGGACCAAGTAAAGTTGAAGCTTTAAATTTAATAAAAACACATGCTAAAATAAAAAATAAGTATATTCCTGATTGGATTATTGAAAAAAATCTAGATGATACAATTAAATCATATGGTGGATTAGGCTCTTGGAGAGGTTTTTATACGTTTACTCTTAGTGATATTATCGAAAATTGTGATAAATGGCACATACAAAGTTTACATGCTATTAAAGTATTAAGCAAATCTATTTTAGTTAAATGGGTGAATCATATATTATACAGATATCCAGATAAAAATTCTAATGAAAAAATGGGATTGCGTGTAAATTTTCATGAAGAAAGTTTTAATAATTTATCTAATGCAAATTAATATATAAATTGATTTATTTTATAAACACATTTTTTTATAAAAAAATATGGATTACTCTATACATTTTCAAGATATTATTACGAAAATTATGCCATTTATCAAACCATTATGTAAACCCATTCTTTCCTTTTTAGCTATTGTTTTTATGACTTCTTCCTTACAATGGATATTAAGTTATATTTATAGTAGTCATTGTGTTGACTTATCATTTTATGGTTTTATTAAACACTCATTCAATCTAGCTTCACCTTTTTGTCAATGTATTAACTTTATACAATTTGAACTATCAAAAAATTATATTAATATATGGCTAACGGCAGGTGTTTCTATCGTAGCTTTTATAACATCTAATTTATTTTATTCATCATCAAACAGTTCATCGTCATCCAATTCTGATTCATCTGTTTCAGAATAGTCACAATCTTCTTCTTCACTACTAATATCATTATAATATTCTTCTTCGTTGTCGTCTACTACAAAATCATTTTTTTTATAAGTTACTGTTTTATCTTCTTTTTCCCAAAGTTTTGAACCATAGTCACCGTGGTTTTTTCCTGCAAATCCTCTATCAAACTGATCACATACACCCGAACCCGAACCTTTTATATATTCTTTATCTTGAAATCTTTCTGGAGCTTTTATCCTACGACCATATCTTGTTTTTGCATCTTGTATCAGGTCTTTTTTTGCAAAATTTTTTTGAGCTTCATTATTCCTAATCAAATTCCCTAGAAAGCTATCATATTCAAAATAAATAAATAGTGGTGGGGAATGGGATTTAGGTAGTAAATAATTTAAAATATCGTTAATAATATATTCATTGATGTGTGTTATTTTTATTAATTGCATTAAATATTCATGAACTATGAATCTTATTTCTTCCGTAAATTTATAATAGAAATCACCAAGTTTTAATATATTTCCTGTCCATACACATTTTCTTTTTTGTTGTAATGTGTAATATGGCTCTAGTATATAACTTAATTTTGGATTTTCAGGATAAGGAGTTGACCTCCAATTATTCGTATTTGTTGTGAATAATTGATGATTTGACAATATCTGTGGTGAAAACATAGTTTATTTCTTTAATTATATCTTGGTTTGATGGTTTATAATATTTTTTATAGAGAGATTTTATAATTCAATTTAATTATTAAACCATAATAAACAAATTTTATTATGATTATAAAAAATGATTTCATTCAAGAGAATTGTAAAAAACTATGAACAAGCATATAAATTAGGTATTAAAATAATTGAGCATCGTAATTTTATTCGTCAAGTTCCACCAGAAAATCTTGAAAAAGAATTTAATAAACAAGAAGAAAGAATACAAAAATTTGTTAAATTAACTGAAAAAGCTGATGAAGAATGGAAAGAACACCCTTATTCAATTAATCCTTATTGGACTGGTTATTCTTAATAAATTTTAAATAAATATTCTTTTGCTTTTCTTGATAGAGGACCTGTGTAAGTACAAATTAATCCTGATGCTAAAGCTGATGCTATTCTACTTCTATTTTTATTGTATTTAAAAAAATCTAATGTTTGTGGCTCTACCATATTTAATAGTTTTTGTTGTTTATTTGCTCTTAAAATTTTAAGAGTATTATAACTTCGTTGATGAATACTTAAAATATTTTTCATATGATAATCATTTATTATTTTTACATTAGAAAGGCTATCCGTATAAATATTATTAACATGATTGTATGAAGATATCACGACTTGTTTTCTTTTGAAAATTTTATTATTATAATCGTTTTTATAAACCCAAAAAACATTATATTTTAAAAGTTGATTGTTATTTGAGTTTCTAATAAAATTAGCTGAATAAATTTTATCACTATCATCTATTTCTTCTTTTGGATTTCCCGTTGTATTACTACTTATTATTTCGTTTTTTTCTTCATTTATTAAAAATGCTGCTACTGAATTATATAATGGTTCAACTTCCTCTTTTTTTTCTTCAATTATTGGTGATAGTCTTTTTTTTATATTATAGTTTTCCGGTAGTCTATATTTTATTAACGTTTTATTTGCTTCTATTGAACTATTGAAATGCCAAGCTAATACTATCTCACTTTCTGGGCACGAAGGAAAAGATAAATCTAATAATAAAAGTCTTTCAGTATAATTTACCCTAATTACACTACATAAACAATAATTCTTCCATCCATTTAAACGACATTGTAAAACAGTACCAACTTCAATATTACTATTATTTTTAATGCGCTCCCCATCTATATTATAACATTCTTTGTATAGAATATTTCTTTTTACAAAGCTTCTAGATATTAAAGTATATCCTACTTTTGCTTTTAATAAATTAATAGTGTTTTCTTTTATACTAGAAAATAATAAAGCATTTCTTCTAGAAAACCATACTGTTCGAATACCATCATATACAAACATATTATTTCTATCTATTATACTTAAATCCAAATTATAATCAAATTCATCATCGTCGTTTTCATAATATATACTAGAATAATCTTGATTTAAATTTCTATATTTATATTTTTTTATTTTTGTATTTGTTAAATTATAATGCATTTTTTGACATGTTATTTCACAGCATTTTTTTATTGAATTTGAACAGTCTTTTACATTCTTTGAAATATCATGTATAGTTTTTTGAATAAAAGTATGATTTCTATTCTCCATATAGATATTTAAAATTATTAATTTAATTTTAAATGTCTTTATTTATTTATTTTTTTTTACTTTTTATTTACGTCTGCGAGATTTTGATTTTCTTTTCTTTCTTGATTTTCTTCCCTTTCTTCTGCGTCTTTTTTTTGTTTTACCAAGATTTACTTTACTTACAACCTTTTTTGTAGCACCAGTAATTGTATCTAAAGCCCAAACTGATAAATCTCCAGCACCTAAAAGAGCTGAACTAACAATTTTTCCACTAGAATCAACAAGTTTATCAACAGTAGTAGTTAAAATTACAATACCCTTTCCAGCCTGAACAAAAACATAAGCAAAAATACCACCTGCAAGTGGAATCCTAACAACAAATTTACCTAAATTATTTAAAACTTTTTGTGAAGATTTTCCTATAATTTTATTCACTACTTTAGAACCAGTTAAACTTTTAACAACACTATTTAACGTAGTCACAACTTTTTTTAATCCAACTTTACTTTTGTTCAACATCTTATATATATATAAGTCACATTATTAATTTTCTTATATTTTTAAAATTGAAATACTTTTTTGTTTATGGAGTAAACATAACGCACCACACTAAAACCTACTTATTTTATATTTTACCATGCCATACTACTGGGGAAACGCTTACAATAATTATCTTTCATTTATTTTAGATATTCAAGCTAATAGTCAAGACATAATTATTAATAATGAGAGTATTCGTAATTTTATTTTGGATATTACTGATTGGATGGATCTTAAATATGGTGAAGATGGTGATTGTGAAGATGAAACAAATCCTAAATCTAAAAAAAAAACTTATACTATTTTTCCTCCAAAAGAAACTGACCAAACTAAAATTGGTAAATGGTTGAGAAATTTTATTGTTATGGAAAATTTAAACACCAATGATTTAAGTAGAACATATAACATATATGATTACATTGAAGATAGTAATACAATGCAAACACTTGAAAAATTATTTCATTCATTAGATGTTGATGACCAACTCCTTTTTATAAGAAATATCCCGACCCTAGTTCAAGAATTAGATAATTATTATGATATGAATCCAAGTTATAATCGTGGAGAAGATATAGATAATCCAGAAGATGACGAAGATGACGAAGATGACGAAGATGATGAAGATGACGAAGATGACGAAGACGAATATGAAGAGGATGCAAATATTATTGAAGAATCAGTTAACTGTTTAAAACAATATCTTGGAACTGATGGATTTGAACAGTTTATTTCATATTGCGAGTATGTTAACGATGAACGTTATACAACTACAAATTTGTTTAGTTATTTGACCGGAGAATTTCAAAATGATTTGGTAATCTATTGGGATGATATTATTCTTGTTGCACAAAGTGATAGATATGGTAAATTAGATGAAGGATATGTTGCAGACCTAGTGGATATGGATGAAGCACCAGAAACTGGTGTAAATAGAGATGCTTCTGATATTTCAAGCTGTGAGTCAGATAGCGATGATGAAGATGATATGCCTGAACTTGAAGATGATAATGAGTTATCAGATATTGATGACCTTCAAGATATAGATATAACACCAATTCCTATTGATAATTATACAAGAAACTTCTTTTATAATAATGAAGATTTGGATGATATTGCTGTTGAATTAAGTAGAGTATTTCAAAATGAACCTGATTTTACTCATTTAGAAAATAATAGTAATATTACTCATAGAACTCGTTCACGTGCCACAAGAAGTATTCGTGTTTAATAAATATTAAATAAAAATTTCCTACTATAAATACTATATCCCAATGATAAAACAAAAATATAGTAAACTATTTTATACATTTTTTTTAATTTAAGCATTTTAGTTATTTGTTCTGAAAATCCTAGAGCTCCTATAATTAATAAAACTAATCCTAAATCTTTATTTTCCATCTATATAATTTATTATTATTTTATTTAATATAGTATTATATTAGTAGATGAATTTTTTTCTTGTAGGAAAAGTATTATTATTATTATCTATCATATTTATTTTTAGTTATGTGAATATCATTTATGATAAAGCAGAAAAAAAAGAATATGAAAAATCTTTAAAAGAAAATAATAATCCACTTGTAGAAAAAGGTGAAAAATATCATGATACAAGTACTTATGAAAAATTTACTAATTTAATTGAAGGATTTGGAGGTGAAAAAGATAGAAAAAGATGGTGGGGTGAAGCAAAAGAAGGTAGATGTATATTACCTATTAGCGTTGTATTTAAAATTCCTATATGGATTGTTACTTTTTTACTTAAAGTTGTTATATGGATTTTAAAATTTTTATATGCACCTATTCAATTTATACTACGCTCGCTATTAGGTAAGTATTTTGATATCCTTATTCAATTGGGTAAAGCTATTTATAAAGTTTATGAAATTATATTAAGGATTTTTTTAAGAATATTTACAATTATTTTTAGAATTGCTTACACTATTATTAATGTCTTTTTCATAGTTCTTTTTGCAATAATACCTAATATTTTGTTAAATTTATTATCCATTATACTTTCATTACCGTTTGTTATTTTTGCATTCTTAACGCCATTTTTTAGAATTTTTAGATTTTTAGGTGTTATATGTTGGAGTGAAAATGGTTTATATAATGATTTATTATGGGTTAGAGAGAAAATATTAACCTTTAATTTTGAAAATTTAGTACCTAGATTATAAATTTTTATGTATAATTACTTAAAAATTTATTTAAATATAATTATATTAAAAAACATGAGTACTTGTTTTAATTTTGACAATAGTGAAATAAAAAAAACATATTTAACTATTGAAGATATAAAAAAAAATATTATTGAAGTTAATAATGATGAAGAAAGAAATAATTTAAAAACTTTAGATGAATTTAATTTATTCCATTTAATTAGTTTAAAAAAAATAAATTATGATAATAATACATTTGGTCTTATCATTATTCAAATGAAATATTTTTATAAAAAAAATAATTACGATTACATTCTTAAATATGCTGATAATAAAATGGCAATGGCTTTAAATACTAGTATACTATGCAATAGCCCTAAAAAAATGTTTGTATTAATAGATTTTTTTGGTATGTCACAAAAAAACTTTAGTAGAAAATTTATAAGACTATTATCAAAAAAATTCAATGATAAATATGATGGTTGTTTGGCTATATGTTATTTACATGGTAACACTAATTTTTTAAAAGTGACATGGCCATTTATTTCTACTGTTCTAGAAAAAACTACAAAAGAAAAAATAGTTATTTTAAAAAATAATTAATAATATTTTGTTTATTTATATGGATAAACCAAATATTGTTTTAAATATTGTTGAAAAAAATGAGAATAATGATAAAATAGAAAATAATAATAATCAAAAACAAAATTCAAATAAAGAAAAATCATCAAATAATGATAATTCAACTCATATTGATAAAGATTATAATGATACTAATCGTTTATCAAATGAACAAAAAAAAAAATTACAGAGTTGGATTGATAGTGAAGAAGAATCAAAGATTGAACTTGAAAAACTTCGGCTTCAACATGAATTATTATTTAAAAATATAGATTTAAAAATAGAGAACAACAATAATAAAATACGTATGAAAACATTAATGAATAATATTCTCAACACTAAAAATAAAACTAAAAAAAGTTTTCATCAAAAACATAATTCAAAGAAACAAAAAAGCTTTATAAAACCATATGCATTAAAACTTTTTTAAAATATTTTTTGCTTTTTCATAAACATAAAAGTTTACTGAATTTACTAGTATTGCTCTTGTCAAACAAACTGGATATCCTTTCCATAAATTTTTTTGATTAAAAGCTTGTTTTATTGAAATTTGTTGTGCTATTTGTCTACTCATTAATACATCCAATGGATATGTTAATGTCCAATTTATCCCACCAGCTATACCACCACTTAATAAAGTATTTATTCCATTTTCTTTTGCTTTATGATAAGAACCAAAATATACAGACATTGCTAACATTTCTCTACATAATAATGGAACACCTCCTTTAAAACCTAATAAATTTTGTAATTTTGGTTCACATTTTACTTGTTTATTTATTTTATAGAAATTAAAAAGATATGCTGATGGAAACACACATGTCCCTGAAATTAATCCACTTGCAAAATATGAATTTGTATATTTATAAACTCTTTCATTTATTGGAAAAACGGTCATATTAAATATTAAAGATTCAGTTAATGGATATCTCCAACCTTTATAATATTTTTTTATTGGTAATCCCTTCCATTTTTTTTTGTTTTGAATTAACACTTTTATTGTATCAAACGGATGTCCTATAACTATTTGGGAAATACCAACAAATAAAGATGAAACAACATCTGTCATGTTATTATAAATAAGTATTTTTATTTATTATAATATTTCTTAAAATGATATAAAAATTATGTTATATCTTTTGTTATAAAATATACAAAAAGAAATTTTAAATAGATTTCAAAAGTGAAAATGTTAAATATTTATAGAAGCAAATTTAAAAATTCAAATTGCTCCAGACCACCGGGTATTTATGATATGGATGAAAAAATGAAACAATTTCGTTGGATTGAGGTTGTTCCTGATGAAGTCCATGAGCTTGGGTGGGATTTGGTTAATTTTCCCGAGGATAATTCTATCAAATTTACAAATCAAAAATATAAAACGAAACATGGGACTGTAAAATATTTTAAAGTTGGTGTTAAAAACGTTGTAAATTTAAAAAATCAAACTGTTGAAAAAAATTTATACCCTATTGTTGATCCCAGATTTGATATGTATGAAATTGGATTTTCATTTTTTAATAATATGCCAGTTTCAAATAAATTTGAGGATTTCTGGGATACACGAAGAGGTCGAAGATATGCCAAATATATTCAGTACAGGAAATATCGCGACATGGTTAAAGAACAACACTTATCTATGGATGGTACAATTAGTGGTAAACATGATCCGGAATTTGAAAAATACCTAATTGCTAGAAAGGAAAAAGAGCGTAAGAAACGTGAAGAAGAAGAAAAAAAAGAGTTAGAACAAAGTTTATTTGAATCTGACTATGACAGTGATTTTTAATTTATAATTTTACAACACAACCGTTGTTGATTGTTTTGTTTCACCATTGGCTTGTTCGAATTCTCTTATTGTTTGTATCCTTGAAATAATAACATTTTCTAGCGACATTTGATTATTATCTGTATTATCAACATCATCATTTTCACTATCTGAACACGGAATATAATTAGTCCTATTTACTTTAATAATTTTTTTAAATTTTTTTATTTCATTTTCATTTAAAATACTTTTTGCAAAACAATTAAATTTGTTATAATCTATATTATATCTTTCTTCTTGTATTTCATAGATTCCCATTGTAAATCCGCGGAACCAATGACTCCTATTGTTTCTATGAACAAATTCACTATCCTTTTTGTCTCCGCGAAGCGCACTGTGATAACCACGCATATATTCGATTTGAGCATTTGCTGAAATTAAACTTTTTAAATTTAGTTCTCGTTCTCTTCTTAAAACTTTTACCCTCTTTTTTAATACTCTTTTCCTTCTTTCAATACAATTAAGTCTTGTTGATGCTTTTACCAATTCTAGTTGTAATATATTTGCCATGCTGCGAAGATTATCAATATCATGATTAACATCCCTGTTTTCATACCAAGCATCTTCACTCATAAAATTACACCTACAATATGGACACGTCGGGTTTGTTTTAATCCATTTAAAGAAACATTCCCAACAATATTTATGATTACATTGCGTATTTACAATGTTTTTAATATTTAATTCTGTGTAACATACCGTACATTTGATTTCTTCTTCTGGTTCTTTTTTTTCTTCTGTTGCCAAATCTTCTACCTTTTCTTCTGTTACTTGATTTCCACTTACATCCGTTGCTGCTATATCCATTTTCTCTTCTTGGATTTCAGTTTCAGCAGAAGAAATATCGTATTCACTATCCGAAGATGAAGAGTCGGAAAATATATTAGATGCCATTTATTTTTTTTTTGATTTTATAATATTTTTTTTTAAATTGATTTTTAAAATCAATTTAAAAATTTACTCACACTTACTAATATATATATAATAAAGAATTATGAACTATTATCAACAAGGAGTAATGGAACAAAAAAAACAACAGCAAAAAGAGATCTTATCTTATTGGTCTACACCACAAATATATAGTTGGATTGGTAATAATACTGTTAACCATGAGTTAATTGAAGCTATTATATATAACAATAGCTACGAGGGTATATCTTCAAATAGAATTGCTGAACTATATAATAGATATCTTAACATTACTAGTTTAAATAATAAAATTAATTGTTATATTGTTGACCATATTATTAATACTTGCAATAAATATAAATGCACATTTAATATTGTTGGCGAATTTAAAAAAAATAAAAATTTTTGGTCTTATGATACTAGCGGTATTCCTGATTCATATTTTAAAAACCACAATAAATATTATAATTTTATGAAAAAGGATAATAAAAATGATTATGTTTTAGAACTTGAAAATAAAATCAAAACACTTGAACAAAATATTCAAGAGTTGAAATCAAAAAACAATTCTTAATATATAAAAGGATGTCTTAATGATGATATCCACCTATTATTTGAACTATTTACTTGTGGTCCCATATATCCTGCCCTAACTGGCTCTTCTTTTTTGTTTTCTTTAATTTTATTATTAATATTCTCTAATTCTTGAATTGCAATATTAATTTTTTTTGTTATATTTTGTTTTTCTATTTTATTTAAATTTTCTATTACATTTTTTAAGTTTTTTTTTATACTTTCATTATTGCTCATGTTTATTATAAATTAATAATTTAATTTATAATAATTAACTTTAATATTACATAAATTATTAAATAAATTCTGCCAATTTTACAGGATCAAAAACACCTCCTTCAGGTGGACCATATTTTTCAACATAAAGTAAATATCTCATATCAATAATAGCTTCTGTTTCAATATCTACAACTAAAGCCGTTTCTCTAACTATTTGTGTCTGTAATTCATTTCTTATCTCATCCGCTATGGTAGTAATTTGTTTTTGTAAATTTACATTGTCTAAATATAAAAATAATCCTCTATTTACTATTCCTAGAGATGATAAAGCAAAACTTGCTATTAATTCATTGTCTGTCCAATTTTGTCTAGCAGTATCTTCGTCTGGAGTAAAATAACTTAAATTACTAATTGTTGATAAATATTTTGTACCTGTTATATTTGTATTTACAGTATCACCAATATCATTATCAATAAAGGGTTGTAAAAAAAAATCCGTAATATCTCTTAAATAATTTGATAATATTACTGAAATAGTTCCACCAGAACTATCTGTTAAATCTGAAAATCCTACTCTACCACTATTAATAACAACTACACCACCATCTGTTGTTGATAATCTTTGATATAATCTAACTGCAAAAGCTGGATTTTCTCCTCCCTGGTTTAAATCTACAACATTTGTTACTATACCACTGTTATTTAAACCATCTGCTAAATCTCTCGCAATACCAAATACATTATTTGTTGTTTGTTTTGACATCTCGTAATATATTATCTATCTATTTATTTATCTATTTACCATCCCAAAATTATATTGTAAATTGCCCGATATTATTGTAAGTAACTTGTTATTTCTTTCTTCCAAACTTTCATTTATTTTTAATATGTAATCATGCTTACGCTTTAAACGTAGGTATTTATAAGATAATGATGTTACTGTTTTTCGTTTTAAAACATTTAATGTATTTTGCTCTTCAAGTTCTTCATTTTCATCATTTTTTGAATTATATAAAAACTTATTTTTAATTGATTTTTTATTTGACATTGATATATAAGGAATAATATTTGTATTTTTTAAAATGTTATGTTTTAAAACATAATTCACTGTTTTATTATTTTTTTCTTCTAGTTCAAATAGATATTCATTTATTAAATCCACTAAATTTTCATATTTTAAATCTGTAAAACTTAATTTTATTTCTAAATAATTTTTTAATATTTGTAAAAAAAATATTGTTAATTCACCATAAAATTTATTTTTATCACTGTTAATTAAATTACTTTCTAAAAATTTTTCATAAGAATTTGTATTTACACTTCCAGATGTTAATAATATTATATCGTTTTTCTCATCATTTAATTTTAAATTTTCAATTAATTCCATTTTTTTTGCGTTATAATTATATTTTAAATCACAATCCACTTTTGTATTACAACAATCAAACATTACAAATGTTCTACAATTATATTTTAATAAATAGTTTTTTAAGTAATCTGATGTTAATTGATTAATATTCCAATCTTGTGGTAAAAATATCTCATCTTTTTTTTCATTATCAAAATATCTACTTTTATGACCACTAAAATAAATAAAAAGAAAATCATCTTTGTTCAAATTATCAAATGATTTTAAATGTTTTGTAATATTAAAAAAACTACCTGCTTCTTCTATTTTAGGAGAGTCACTTAACATTATAATATCATCACGTTTAAAATTACAATAATGTATTAAAAAATCTCGTACTATATAAATATCGTTTATAGGTGAACTTAATCTATATTTATTACTTTTTAAATAATTTATTCCAACTAGTAATGCTTTTTTTGACATATATATATATTTGTTTTTAAAATATATATATTATTTTTTATTTATTTTCTTTATTTTCTTTCTTTTTTTTTTCATTTATATTTATTATTCTTCTCACTGTTCGTTTAAACCTAATATTTTTTTTTGTTCTAGGTGAATTTTTCAGTAAAAATAAATTTGCTTTTTGTAAATTTTTTACATTTACAGGAGCTGGTGGGTCACCAGAAGGTAATGGAGGTTTGTTTTGTTTAGATTCATTTTTTATTTCTGGTTTTGCTATTGGTACTTTTGGGGTGTTTTTTAATGTTTCTTTTTTTTCCACATTTATTTTACTTTTTTTTTTCTTTTTTACAATAAGATAAATTAATATGAAAAATAGTATTACTGAAAATACAGTTATAATTATTATAAATGGTGTTATATCGTTTTGAATTTTTTCTATTATAATTTGTTCTGTTTCTTTTTTTGTTTGATTTATTAATTTTTCGTTTATAGAAGAAGGAGTTCCTCTTAAATTATTACTATTTGTTTGTACTGATTCTTTTTGCTTTTCTCTTATTGGGCTTGGGGTTTGTTGCGGACTTGGGGTTTGTTGCGGACTTGGGGTTTGTTGCCGACTTGGAGTTTGTTGCGGACTTGGGGTTTGTTGTGGGCTTGGGGTTTGTTGTGGGCTTGGGGTTTGTTGTGGGCTTGGTGAAGGTTGTGGGCTCGGTGATAATATTAGGGTTTGTAATGGGCTTGGGGTTTGTTGCGGACTTGGGGTTTGTTGTGGGCTTGGGGTTTGTTGTGGGCTCGGTGATATTATTAGGGTTGATGAAGGTGTCGTATTATTTGTTGAATTAAAAATCTCTATATTTTTTTTTTCTTCTTTATTAATTTTTTCATAAACATCTGTATTTAAAGTATTGGATGAACAAAGTTTTAAATTAACATTATATAATATGATATTGTTTACTCTATTATCCATTGACCATACTTCATTACATATTTCTTTTCCTAAAGATATTTCTAGATTTACTAGTGATAGTATTATTAATATTAATTTCATACTAATTAATATTAAATTATTTGTTTTAAGTAACTTAAATAATATTATTAACTGTTACTAATTTTAGTCATGGGGAAATATCTTTTTACATCTTTTGCATGTACAGTATTGAAATTTCCAGAAGGGTCAAAGTAAGAAACATCTTGAATAACATAATTTGCACATAATCCCTGCTTATTATATGGATAAGTTATGTTTACAGATGAATTAATTCCTGTTTCTGGATTGATTAAATCATCTGTTATAAATTCAGCTTGAGTATGGAAGGTATTTGTTCCGTCTGTTTTTGCTTTTACATTTTTTCTTCCTCTTGATTCTAATGAACCTGTGTCATCATATATTTGAAAATTAACTGAACTTGCTTTTACATCTTGAAATGTAGAAATACTAAAAGTATCCAAATCACTATCTAAATATGTGTTAAAACAGTCTTTATTATTTTCTGGATCGCTTTTTTTACATTCATAAAATCCATTTACAGTATTCATATAAGATTCATACGTTTTTGCTGTTTTAATATTACCATTTTTATCTAAACATATATTTTTTGAACTATTTATTCCTTTATAAATTTCTTTATTTCTTTTATTTTTGATTCTTTCGCTCTGTGATAAAGGTTCAAATGATTTTCCAAACATTGAATTCATCCTTATATATACTTAATTTAATATTTATAAGCTTTAAATATATTAAATTAATAATTTAGGTCAACTTAACAAGAATACGCCAAACGTGAGCATCGAAGAAAACTCTTGAGGAACTCGTGTGTTGAAGATTTGTACCTGTCATAATAACATTACCAGATACGTCACCATGAGTAAGGTGTGCCCCACTAAAACTAGCTCCTGCCTCTCCGGGTCCATTTGAATTGCTATCTTCAAATGAAATACCATGTGAAATCCATCTGTGTCTTGGATTAAAGAAAATAGAAGATAAACTGGTGGCCGTAGCAGAATATGTGGAAGCAACAGCCTGTTCATTATTAACATTTGTATTAGAAGCGTCAGCAACAGTCTGTGGGCTAATATCTGCACCATCGTCCATTTGAAGGGCAACACGGGGTCTAAAGTAGAAAGACATAGTGTCATCTGCTCTAAATGGCAATCTTGTAGGATTGCATGTACCTGCATCGGCATCATTTGCTGAAATATCAGTACCTATGTTTTCTGTGTGTGTTGTACCGTTGTTACTTAAGTCGAATCTCTCTGGTGCTGAACCTAGAAGCTGCTCATATAACTGCTGTAAAATATCATTGTGAATACCATCTGATTTGTCCGCATTTGCTTTTGCAGTTCCTGTTGCAGTACCAGCAGAACTACCGTCTCCGAAATATCTCACAGCATCATCGTGTACAGTCTGGTTAACTTCGTTAATATCTACAATTGCTGTGGAATTTGGGACTTTACCTTTAAATAATTTATCATCGATCTGTGAACCAATATCATTTTCTGAAATATCTCTAATAATTTGGTCTTCATTCTTAATGAAAGCTTGAGCAAATGGATGTCCCATTAAACTTGTTGCCATTAAGCGAATAAGAGCTCTTCCAAAAGTTGTACCATCACCATCACAAATAGGGTCAGTGTAGTATCTCTGGTTGGCATCTAATGCCGGAATAGTGTTCGCGGTTGAATCGAAAGCAATGCCGAAATTTGGAAGAGGAATACCAGGAGCCTGATATCTCTTTGTCCATGCAGCATTTGTTGGTTCAGAACCTGCTGTTCCTGCACTTTGTGACGTAGTTGTTGATGCACCTGTTCCTGTTGAAGTTCCAAATGTTGCTTGACCTGCCTGTTTTAATTTTCCATTTAATATACCACCTTGTATAGCTTTACTAATAGTTGTACCACTCTTTCCTTTGTTAATAAAGAAAATAACACCTGATACATCTGTTTCTGGTGCGTCAGCAAAAAGAATCTCACTAAAAGCATCTTTTACAATTTCCCCTCCTTCTCCTGCTCCTGAAGCTAGTTCGAATTTTAAATGAGCATCAAAAATATCGACACCACTAACATCTTCACCAAAGACTTGAGCGCCTGCTGAAATATCAAATAGTACTGGTAACTGTAGACTAACCATTCTTATAATTATTATAAATATTTTTTTTTATACTATAAATAAAATTATTTATAAAATGATAAAATATACGTTCCAAATACTGTCTCCTATTTTATATTTTTTTTTTATCTTATTGTAATTATTTGTCATATTATCACTTTGTGATAATAATTTTATTTTTGGATTTTTCATTAATATTGAAAATTCTAATACATCACCCTTTTTAAAAACCTTTTTATTATTTGTATTATTATTTTCTATATTATTTTCTACATTTTTTTCTAGCGTTTTTAAAAAAAAATCTTTTTTTAAATTATTTATAAAATTTTTTGGTATTGAAGAAATTTTCTGTTTTATTTCTCCTAAATTTTGGAATCCATAAAATGCTAAATGATTACCAAACATTTTAAATGCAATATATTGAAAATAATATGTTTCAAAATCACCAGGTATTAAACTGTTATTTGTAAAACTGTTTCCAGAAAAATTTAAAGTACCTTTTAAACACCGTTGTATATCACAACAAATATCTGTAAATTTTTCATAATCAATTGTTATTTTATTTGTTTTTTCATTGATTTTATAACAACTATTCCATAATTTTAAATCTAAAATTTCTAAACATTCCAAATAATATACTTCAGTATTATTTCTGGAAAATCTTATTTCTTTTTCTGTATTATCCTTATTTACTTTTATAAATCTTATTTTACGTTTTTTTGATGCGTTACTATATTCATGATTTTTCCTAAATTTATCATCATAATTTATATTAAAAATTGATGGATACTTACTTATTGAACCACTAATATCAACTGGATAAAATTTTTCTCCTTCCATTTAATATATAAATTTTAACAATTAAATTTATATATTAATTTTCATATAATATATCAAATTCTAATCCAAAAGAATAATCACTATACCCCTGTCTTATGTCCATACCATACTCGTCTAATAATCTAAAATGTAATTTATCTATTGTTACTGGGCCGAAATATTCTCTACTTTTTCTAATATTATCACTCCCATCATCATACACTACAACGAATTTACCCTGTTTTAAAGGAATACGCGCCAATATATTTCTATTCATGAAAGAATTTTCATATACAATACTAACATTCTCACTAACATTTGTCCTATAATCATCTACACAAAAAAATAATACTTTTTGTCCTCCTAGATCTACTGGGGCTTCACTAATATATGTTCTAGAACCTGTATACTTTAACTGTCTAAATCCCAACTTCCAACCCAAATTTTTTGTTATTGGTATTGTTGGTTCTATTGTATTTGTAAAATCTAAATCAAATGTTGCGTCATCATCCAACTCTCCCCCTGATAAATCTGTACTTATTACCGTTCTACCCGTTTTTGTATCAATTGAAAATACAATATTGTCGTCTGTTATAAAATTATTTAAAGCGGCTACCATTGTATTTGATTGATAATTACCCGATGGAACTCTATATTTTACGCGATATCCACTTATTTCATCATTTGATTGTCCAACCTGACTATCACCATATCCTACGCCTCCCGCTGGTGTTGCTCTTGATAACATTAATTTTTCTATATTATATTGCTCTCTTCTTAAAACTTTTTCTGGTGAATTATCATCCGCTACACCACCAAAATCTGAAGTTAAATCGGGGTGATACGTTATTCTAAACTCATTTGTTCCTAATGTATTATCTACATCATAAACAACATTAGGAAATTCTAATGAAATTAAACGCATACTTACAACATTTTTTAAAGGTGTTGCTAATACACATTTCCAGTTTGCTGGGTCACTTTTGAAATAATTTGGTCTAAATTTGGTGTCAAAACTTAATTGACGTTTTACTATTCTTCTCCTATATGTATTTATTGAAACTTTATGATTGTCATTTGCCATACCACCTGTTAATCCCATTTGACTATTGGATGTAACTTGAACATCTGCTATTAATTTTTTGGGGTCTATTAATTTTTTATCCAATACATAATTTTCTGCTTTTACGTTGTATTTGTAAATTAAAAAAAATTCCATCGCTCGTAAAAAGCTTTCAAATTTATTTTTCATTTCATTTGATAAAGTTTCATCACTTTTTACTGATTCTATTACTGCATTTGTTTTTTCTTTTACATTAAAGTGATTTAAACTTGATGGATCTCCTGATATATTTAAAATATTCATCATATCTTTCGTGTTGTAATTTCTTATATCAAAATCAAATTTGGCTGATGTACCAAACTGAAACTTTTGTTCTAAATCTGCTAAATCAGACATTAATATATATTATTTACATTCATTTTTATATTTTAATTTTTTTGGTTCTTATTTTATTTTGTTCCAAGTGTATAACCTTTTCCAGAAAACGGTACAAATATCCCACCCTTTTCTTTTGCAAAAGAACTTACTTGTTTTTTTCTTGTTTCTACTGGTCTTCGTGCTACAATTTCATTTTTTTGTTCTGGTTTTGGTGGTTCAACATAATCCAACGGTTTATCAAAATCTAAATTTATATCACTGTTCAAAATATTTATACTCTCTACTGGTTTGGTTTCTACAATGTCAATATAGTAAATTTCATCATTATAAAGAATAGATATTGTCTCATCTTTTGTTAGTGTTGGATAGTTGATATTAATATGCCTTTCGAGAACCGCTTTTGGGTTTGATAATTCAATGAATTTTGTTTTATGTGGTCTAATTTTTATGTAACTACCTTTTGGAATTGCCTCATAAACTAAATTCACCGTTGAACCCTGTTCCAACATTAAATATTCCATTATACGGTATGGTATCACACATGTTCCAGGTAATGCTGTAAATTCATGAACCGCACAAACCGTTGACAAAAGTGTTTCTGGATTGATAATTCTAAAAGTTAAAGGAAACATTTCCTTATCATCTTTGTATTCATATAAAATATCTTCTGATAGTATTATCTTATTTGTGTGGGCTAATTCTTTTGAACCACTACCCTCTTCCTGTAGAAACGCTGGACTCCAAGCTAGCAATTGCTTTTCTGTCATCGTATTAATAATACTTTTTGTTTAATTGTTAACTAATTCTAATGTTTTTAATAAATCAATTTTAAATTGATTTTTATTTATTAGTGTTTTTTTTTGTTTAACCATGTATCGTTTCATATATAAAATGAATTGTTACTACACCTATATATCATCTTTAATACTTACTTGCTATCTAATCATATTCTTTAACAGCAATAATAATAATAATAATAATTTAATTAAAAATAATAATGCTATTAAAAATAATAAAAAAAATTTAGATGATGATTATGAATTAGGCATTGAATGGGGACAATTTCTCGATATTGAAGATAAAGAAAATTAAATTGATTTAATTATATTTATCAAATACTTTTTTTACAACAAACTACCTAACCATCACCACATATTCAAGTAATACAATGACCACTACCAATCAATCCGCTTCGATTACTACTGATCCCGCTTCTATTACTACTGACCTCTCCAAAATTCTTTCTTCCCATGAAGAACTTGAACAGCTACTACGAAATGATGATATTTCTTCCTATGATAAATTGTACAGTTATTACCTAAATGCTGATAAAACTATACTTAAAACTATGGAGATTCGCGACATTAAAAAGCTTATAAAGTATCTGTGTGCTGTATCTTATGAGGTTACACTCCCAAACACATATGCTGTACTATTGAATAATGTTCTTGCTGACTTAAACAAATTTAAAAATACTACTACTGACCATACATATGATGTTACTGGATTTACTGAATTTCTTAATCTAACGGCCATGATTCTTGTTGAACAAGCCATTTATAATATTGATAATAATGACCATCGTTTTAGAATTATTGAAGATGTTGAAGATGTTGCTAATGTTTCTGCTGCCATGCAAATGAAATATGATAGTTTTATCAATGCTATTAGCATATTTTAAGCAGTAGTTAACTGTACTCTTGGTATTTCATCATCATAATATGTCCTCTGATGTCTATAGGTAAAATAAAAATATGTTAAAGCTATTACGGCTGCTATTCCTATTGCAACAAAGAGAAATAATGTATTCATTTATAAATTGATTTTTTTTTATTTTTTATATTTAATCGTATAAAAAATAAGTATAACTTATTAAAAATAAGTGTTTATGGAATACGAATTTGATAAATATGCTGTTTGTATTGATAATATTGGTTGGGATCATATTGGTAATGCTATTAAAGATAAGATTGCTAGCTATGGTGTTGCAGTAATTCCAAATATTTTAAATGAAGATGAATGCAATTCTATGAAGTCTGGTATGTTGGATTTCTTTGAAAATATCACTTCTAATTGGGATATACCTATTAATAGAAATGACCCTTCCACTTTTAAACAAATATATAATTTATTTCCAAAGCACTCCATGCTTATACAAAATTTTGGTGTTGGTCATTCTCAAGTAGCTTGGGATATTAGACAAAATTTAAAAATTGTTAATGTATTTTCCAAATTTTGGAAAGTAAAACCTGCTGAATTACTTACCAGTTTTGATGGTTTTAGTTATCATTTCCCACCAGAGATTATGATGCGTGGTTACTATAGAGGAAATACTTGGTTTCATACTGACCAATCATTTATGCGTCCTGATTTTGAATGTTTGCAAAGTTGGGTTACTGCAAATGATGTTGAAGAGGGTGATGCAACATTAGCGTTTTATGAAGGCAGTAATGTTTATCATAAAGAATTTGCTGACGAATTTGGTGGAGATGATGTAAAAAAAACACTTGGTTCTGCTGATTGGTATAAATTAAATAAAGAACAAGAAAAATTTTATTCTGATAAGGGTTGTGTACAAAAGTGTATTAAATGTCCAAAAGGTAGCTTGGTTTGTTGGGATAGTAGAACGATTCATTGCGGTGTTGAATCAAAGCGAAATCGCGATAACTCAAAATCAAGGGCTGTTATTTATACTTGTTATACTCCTAGATCATTAGCTAATCAAGCCGCTATTCGAAAAAAACAAAAAGCGTTTAATGAACTTCGAACAACTAATCATTGGCCACATAAACCAAAGCTTTTTGCTGTAAATCCTAGAACATATGGAAAGGAACTTTTGCCAGTAACACCTATTGATAAACCAAATATTACTAATCTTGGACTTAAATTAGCTGGATTTTAAACTATCTCTTTTACTTCTTCTATATTTATTTTTGGTTTCCTATCCATTTTTATAATTTGTTTTTTTGTGTGAGAACAAATAAATCTACAAAAAAATATAGCGAATATTATTACACAAATCATTAATAGAATTATTACTATTGGATGCGAACTTAATACTTTATGCATGGTATATTAATTTTAATTTTTTTTTTAAGTTTATTTTTTTTGTTTTTGAGAGATTTTTACTATTATATTTGTATATATTAGTAGATACATTTATGAAAACAAAAAAAAATAATAAAGTAAATAAAAATAAAACTAGAAAAAATAAACAAAAACCCACTGATTTTTTGTTTGGTTATGGTAGTTTAATTAATAATAAATCCATTAGCCATACCGGTAAAAGCAATATTGGTAAAAGTATTCCTGTTGTTTTAAAGAAAAGTGCTGGCTTTAGAAGAGAATGGGTTTGTTTTCCAAATAGTAGACATGGTGAATATAGTTTTTTAGCTATCAAAAAATCAAAAAGTAAATCTCATAATATACATGGTGTTTTGGCTCCCATATATCGTAATATTAAAGATTTTGATAAACGAGAAAGTGGTTATAAAAGAATTAAAATAAAGTATGACCCTAACAAAAAATGTTGTTTCAAATCATTATGTGGTTATAAATTACCTGATTATAAATGCACTATTCATTTTTATATTGTTAGTCATAATGCTTCAAAACCAACAAATCACTGTCCCGTAACACAAAATTATATTGATGTTGTCGTTGTTGGTTCTATGTATTATGGTTTAGATTTTAGTGAAAAAGTTATTAAAAATATTAAAGGGTGGAGAGGGAAGGATAATATTGTGCATTGGATTAATGATAGAACTAAACGAAAAAAACGCGACTATATGAAAAATGTTTCATCTAAAACACTTAAAAAGGTAGATAAAATACTTAAAAAAGTTATACCAGGTTTTTTTAAAAAAAGAATTTGAAAAATTCATTTATAAATAATTTATTAAAGTTAGTTAAATAAAGCACGAGTTACTATATAAAAAAAATGGGTTCTGGTGCTTCTTCACAAAAACATAGACGAGAATGTCCCGAGGGATATGATAATTACAAATTTAAAATGATATTACAGTTATATGATAAGTTGGATAGTGACGGTGACAACGTTGTTGATATTAGTGAGTTAAAAAATATTGCCGATTTACATATTAAAAATAAAATTACGGTTCGAAAATTAGATTCAGAGAGAATTATACATAATAAAAATGATAATTTACAATTATTAGAGAGTGAATTTAAAAAGAAAAAGGAAAGAACTATTGCTGAACTTGATGCCGAATATGAAAAAAAGAAACGCGACTTAAATGCCGCTAGTGATGCCAGTTTGGCCAAAAATGCACAAGATATTAGGGTTTTAGAAGGAATGGATTCTGGTGCAAAAAGCGATACATTCATGGATGTTGTTTCTGACGATAAGCTTATTGATTTTTGGGAATTCTTTGATTATATGAAAAATAAAACCGGTGATATTAAAAATATTGATTTTGACTAAATTCTATTCATTTTATTAAAATAGTATTAATTATTATTTTAATAAATTATTTATTTTTTCTTGTAAATCATTCCTAAACGTTTGTGTTTTTTACCAACGTAAGTTTTTCCGTTGTATTTGAATGATTTTGCTCCACTCTTTTTTGCCTTAAGCATAAGAGCGAAAAACTTGTTAAGCTTTCTCTTTTTACCACGCTTCTTTTTTGTTTTTCTAGATTTTCTTACAGTCTTTTTAGACTTTTTAGACTTTTTGCGAGACTTTTTGCGAGACTTTTTGCGAGACTTTTTTCCGCGACGTCTTCGGCGGCGACCTCCTTCGTCGGCTTCAACGTCATTCACACTGACTGGAACTTCCTCATCCTCTTCCTCTGAATCGCTTTTTTCAGGGAGAGTCTTGGTTTCGGGCTGTGTTTCGGGCTGTGTTTCGGGCTCTGTTTCTGTTTGGTTGTCTTTTTCATGATCTGGCATTATATATAATAGTTATATTTTTTTTGAATATATAATTATATTTTTCTTGATTTTCTACGATTTTTGGTTTGTTTTTTATGGTTTAATTTTTTCCTAGATTTTCTTCTTTTTTTTCTGCGCTTTTTGGTGCTTTTTTTTCTGCGTTTTTTAGTACTCTTTCTTCTTTTTTTTCTTCCACCTAATCCTCTTATGTATTTTTCTCTTACATTTGGATTTTCATCAAGAATATTATTAACCATGTTTTGTGATTGTTCGATGTTGTTGTCATGAAAATTTCTTTTAACAATAAAACCACGAATTTTTTCTTCCATCTTCTTTTTTTTTGTTGCATTATTTTCCATTTCCATTTTTAGGGTAGTTGCGTCAATATTTTTCTGCACTTTGTTTCTCAATCTCATTTGTTGATCTATGGCTCTTTTTAGTTTATAGAGTTGGTCTCGCACTTTCATTTCTTCATGGTATTTTGGGTCATGTGGTGGATATACGATAATTGGTTCTCCAGTTTCTGGGTTTACAAAGGATGTTAATCTAGGTACTGTTTGTTTAGTAAGTTGAGGTGCTATCATTCCCTTTCTTGTGTATCTACGCGGTGCATAAGCACTAGGGTTGATTCGTGATTGTGGAAGTGGCGGTGTTGTTATTGTTGGGAAAAGTCTCTCATGCATGTTTCTCTTTGAAATACCATGTGGTGTTGCGTATTCTTCAAATCCATCAGCGCGGATAGCACTGTTGGTGCTTCCATCCTTGGACTCCTCTACTGGAACAAGTGAACGAATCGCGGGTCTATAACTATTGTTACCATCTACTCGACTGCGTAGACGACTATTAGCTATACTACGAGGCGTACGATTTGGTAATATCATAGGTGCTATCACTGAACTTGCTGGAAGCATTATATATTATATTTATATTAAATATATTGTAATTTTTAGAGTATATTATACTGTGCAATCTAGCAAAGCCAAGTCCCCTTCGTACCGCAGTCAATCCCGCCTCTATCCCGCCACCATACACCCCTAAATCAAGCCAAAGACCAAAACTAAAATATCGGGCAAAAAATAAAATACCGGCCAAAGTTATTTATTGGATATTTACCATAATTACAATACTTTTTAAATTGAAATTATAACCTATCCCTAATTATATCCTAAAATACTCTACATTATTATAGTTAAACTCTTAATTATATATTCAACATGCAAACTATCACTATCTACGAACAAGACATTATTCAAGCACCCAATGGTATACCCAAAAAACTATCAGACATAACTCAAGAAGAAAAAAAAAATACTTCTTGTATCATTTTCGCTCTTAAAAATACTAATCCTTACGTATTATTCTTTCCTAATATTATTTATGAATTTAAAATAGATTATTATAAAACTGGAACATTTAAAGGCAATGGCTTCTTTAACTATTGTAAAGTTGAATATGACGAAGATAATAATAACTACAAAATTTATGGTTATTATTCCTATAAAGGGAAACTTCAACCAACCAAACCTACACGTGAAGGCAAATTTGATATTATTGAATTAGACACCGACTTCTGCGGGTATAATATGTTTAAAGGTCCTAAATTTACTGAAGGTCCAAAAAAAGGTCAATATGATACTTGGATTTTAAACACTAAAAGAGTTTATCATTCTTCTCAAGCATAAATTCTCTCTACTATATATAAATGAAATTATACATATTCATTCTAATTGAATTCTTTTTTTTATTAATGCTTGCACTTATCATATATAACGCCCAAGTCAAAAAAAATATACAACTCAGTTTAGGTTTAAATAAAATTATTTTCATATTGTGTATTATCAAACTCGGATATTTATTATGCTCTTTTAAACGTAATTTAACTATTTGTGACTTGTCAAAAGAATTATATTGTTGAACCAGAGAGAATTATTGAAATTGATATTTTTTATTAAATCTTTTAAACCTTAAAAAGATTTAATATGGCGCAGTACTTACCCCATAATATCGAAACTATTAAGAAATTTATTTACAATGAACTTATCCACAAAATTACTGTTAATTTCAGTGAAAGTAATGAAGTTATCCCATTCATATCTCATGTAGAAAAAACAGTAGATGAAGAAACTACCTTTACATGGTATCATTTAGTTATAAAACTAGATATACCCAAAGGAGAAAGTGTTAAAGTCTCACTGAATCATCCACATGACCCACGCGGCATTACAACTTTTGATAACATGAAGTTTGTCGCCGAAACATGCCTTGAAAGTTTAATTCCACAACTCATGAAAAAAAATGTAGAACCTATCAAACAATTTCTCTCTACACAATAATTCTAAATCTTATTGAACCTGATACACCTCCCAACCCTTACTCTTAAAATATGCCATCCCCTGCTTCGCACGCTTATAATTTTTTTCCTTATTCTCACTCTCGCACATTGGAAACCAATACACCTTTTTTTTTAAAGGGTTTAGACAAGCAAACCAAGTGTTTCTATCCACCAAACTCCAATCGTAAGTTGCGGGATCAACTTCTCCACACTCCGCACTAATCTTTTTAATTGTTTCATCCATGATACTCACTGTCTCTCGCAACATTTGCTCACAGTCATACGTCATATCACCCGTAATGCCAACTGTTGTAGACATACTTTATTTTCTCTTTTTTATTTGTTATTATTTTGTTACCATAATCACTATTTTTTGTTCTATTTCAATTTAAAATACTTATATTATACTGTGTAATCTAGCAAAGTTGCACTGTGTAATCTAGCTCAAGTCAAGCTGTTGATCCCGCCGTTGATCTCGCCTTTATTTCCCCTTATACTACAAAGACCAAAACTAAAATATCGGGCATAAACTAAAATACCAGTATAAAACTAAAATACCGCCCCAT